>JAEEGK010000203.1_pt1 | contig 147243 bp, 108 predicted proteins | sample 8958771 | NCBI WGS metagenome assembly JAEEGK01 (sample SAMN16246547, study PRJNA631951) | gut metagenome | biome: gut microbiome; feature: rumen; material: SC-attached | host: Bos | place: Iran: Karaj | collected 2018-10 | reverse complement strand
GTGTCATCCCCGAAGGCGATGGCAAGAACACCCTCGTGAAAGCCAGGGTCACCATCCCCCACAACTGCACCGCCCACGTGGGCCACATCGACATGCAGGACGGCGGCAGCATCACCATCGCCGACGGTGGACAACTGAAGCACAGCAATGCGGTGCCAGGCACCATACAGAAGTCCATCGTTGGCTACGGCGACACTGACAATGAGGGCGGCTGGTACCTGCTCGGCGCTCCCATCCTTATCGACTCCGCATTGGCCGTCAACAGCGGCATGCTGGACTTCGCCAACAACGCCATCGACTTCACCACCCATGGCATCGACCTGTACGATTTCGACCAAAATGAGGATCTTGAATGGGAAAACATGAGAACGGGCAACCGCATTCATTTCATGGGCCTCATGTTCGATCAGGCCTACCTCTACGCCCGCGCCAACAATGCCACGCTCAACTTCAGCACCTATGAAAACAGGTTGTTTGCCTCCACCTCGGAGGAACAGCTGATAACAGTGACCCGCAACACCAACGAAGCGGAATTTGCGGGCTGGAACCTCATCCCCAACCCCTTCACCTGCAACGCCTACCTTGCCAGCGGTCGCGACTTCTGGCGCATGAATGCCACGGGCGACGCCATCGTGTTGGCCACTGACGAAAACGGGGGCAATGTCATCAAACCCTGCGAAGGCATCTTCGTGGTGGTGGCTGCCGAAAACGACCCTGATCCATTCATTCTTTGGGGCGAGACAGTTCCAGACTGTGCACAAATCCGTTTCACCACCACCGAGCCTGCCTCTTCGGGCAGCAAGGGCCTATTGGACATCACGGTGAAGCACAACGACAGAGTGGCCGATGTGGCCCGTGTGCGCTTCGGTGAAGGCGACCGCACGAACAAACTGGTGTTCAACGAGACCGCCACCCGTCTCAGCATCATGCAGGACGGCAAGGATTATTCCGTGGTACACAACAAGGCCCAAGGCGAGATGCCAGTCAGTTTCAAAGCCAAGGAAAACGGCACCTACACGATTTCGGTGAATCTTGAGGACGTGGAAGTGAATTACCTACACCTTATCGACAACATGACGGGCAATGAGGTGGACATGCTGGCCACCCCGAGCTATACGTTCGAGGCCAAGACGACGGATTATGCCAGCCGCTTCAAGCTGGTCTTCAGCGCAAACGACGCTTCGACAGGCACAGGGATCTTCGCCTACATCAGCGACGGCAACATCATCGTCAACGGCGAGGGAACCTTGCAAATGATTGATATGACGGGGCGCGTCATCGTTCAGGGAGACGCGATAAATCGCGTCTGTACCAGCGGGATGACATCCGGGGTCTATGTTTTGCGCCTCATCAATGGAAATGCTGTAAAGACGCAGAAGATTGTAATTAAATAGCAAATGGTTCAAAACAAAAAAACTCCAGCAAACGCTGGAGTTTTTTTATGGCTCGTTTTCAACAATTTCTACCTTCTTGTTCCTTCGGAACCACTCCGTGATGTCCTTCACACGACCATCAGCCAGGCGTTTCATCATGCGCTGGTTCGTGGTGGCACTGTCCAAGGCGCCCAATTCAGCTACATATCGGCCTAACTTGATGTAGTCGAAGTGGTCGGTGGAGACATTTTGCGGCAGGTCGTTCTTACCGGAATACCAAGCCACTTTGACCCCGTAGTCTTTTTTCACTTGGTTGGCCAATTGGGCCACCGACTCGGGTTCGTTGTCGCCGCCCATGAAACACACGCAGGTGATGCCCGTCTTGTATTGTTCCACAAGGCGATATAACTCTTTGGTGTCTAATGGGTTGCCTTTGTTTTCCCACAAATACTTGCTGTGGCAACCAGGGCATTGGTTGGGGCAGTTGGAGATATTAATGGCAAGCGTCACCTCTTCAGGAACTTCCTGAAAGACGATATCAAAATTAGCATACTTTAACATCTGTCCATCTCCATTTTTCCATAGTAACGGCGGGCGGCTTCCTCTTGGCGTGGCTCGCTGAAATTGCTGACGCGCTTCAGGTAACCGATGATGCGGGTCAGGTAGTCGATGTTGTGGCTGTGGCACTCGGGGCATTCCTTCAGGTAACGCTTGTCGATGTGGCCGCAGTCGTTGCAGATTGTATTCGGGATGTTGAAGGTGAAGTAGTTGCAGCCTTCGCGGGCAGCCACACGCAGCAGCTGGCGGTACTGTTCCTTGGTGAGGTGTTCCTCTAAGTTACAGTGGAGCGCCGAGCCGCCGGTGAGGTGCTTGATGTACTTCTCGCCGTGGAGGCGGAACTTGTCGAGGACATTGGTATTGGGGTCTTCCACGATGTAGAAATAGCTGTTGTAGCAATCGCGGTGAACCTCGTAACCATCCTCTCTGTCCCACTTGGAGTGTTTCACACCCACATTCTCGGCAGGAATCATCTCGCAGTTGAACATCAGGCCGTCTTTTTTCGAGTAGTACTTTTTGTTGTAACGCTCGATGAGCCCGAGTACATCCTGCACAAACTTTTCATATTCTGGGTTGTCAGAGATCTTGATTTTCAGGAATTCAGCAGCTTCCACAAGGCCGTTTACGCCAATGGTAAGATACTGGCGACCAAGATTAATGTAACCCGCGTCAAACAGTGGTAACATACCCTTTTTCTGCAACTCCTTCAGGTTCTCGTTGTAGCAAATCTGCACTTTGTGGCAGAGGTCGACGATTTCCTCAAGGAAGGTGAGATAGTGCATGTTGTTGCGTGCGGCATACTGGATGCAACGGTTCAGGTTGATGGTCAGCACGCTCTTGGAGCCTGTAGAAACGCCACCGGCACCAAGGGTGTAGCTGAAGCCGTTGTCCTGGATTTCGTTGCGCAGACGGCAGCACGAAGAAAGTGAGTCAGCGTTGTCGCTGAGGTAGGTGAAGAAGGAGTGTCCTTCGGCATACATCTCTGCGGTGAAGTCGCCCCATTCCTGGTCGATGACATCACCGTCTTTCGAGAGCAAGGCCATCGTCTCCACGGGGAAGGTAAGCACACTTCTCAAGCGTTCGGCATTGAACCACTTCATGAAGCGCTTCTGGAGCCAACTCAGCGATTCCCAGTCGGGTTTTGTGCCATCAGGGAAGTAGAAGTTGCCGAACAGAGACTCAAAATAATTCTTGTCATAGTAAGCGATGTTCCAGAACACCGATTGGTAATTCCTTGCGCCCGCAGGTTGGTTCAAGGAATAGACGATTTGCTGGAAGCAGTCGGTAATGACCTTGTCGATGGTGCGTGGTTTCAACGAAAAGTCGACCACTTCGTCGGCGCGTTTGTAATAGTCTTGGCCGTAGTCCTTGGCGATGAAGTAGTTCATGTACATCAGGAACTCCGGCGTGGCGCAGGCACCCGACAATTGCGAAGAGACCATGAACACCATATTAATAAAGCCGCCGCAGAAGGAACGCAGCTTGGTGGGGGCGGTTGAGTTGCCGCCGATGGAAGCTGTGCCTTCGTTAAGCCAAGGATACATGGTGATGGAGGCGCAGTAGTTGGCCAGACTGGTCTCGTCGTTCTTGTAGATAAAATGGTTGTTGAGCAAATAGAGGTAACGGTCGGCAAGTTCTTTGCCAAACATTTCCTTGATGCGGTCCGTCAGCAGGCGGCGGTTGATGCGGATGAAGCTCGACTTGGGCAGTTCACCAATCAAAGTGGCGATGTTCTTTTTCTCCACATTGGCGTTGGCATCGTACTTCGAGCCGGTGGCGGCGTTCGAGGCATTGACATAGTTGCTCAAGAAATCAATCTTTTCACGAATCTCACGGTCTTCGGTGTGCTTCTGGCGGTATAGGATGTAGTTTTTGGCTACAGTGTAGTACTGTTCCGCCATTAAAGCCGTCTCCACCTGGTTTTGGATTTCCTCCACGGTGATGCCGTTGGTCACGCGGACTCGGCTCAAAATGGCGTTGAGGTCCTCATCGGTGGCATAGAAACCTGAGGCGAGAAAAGCTTTGCTGATGGCTACTTTGATCTTGTCAAGAGAGAAGGCTTCCTGCTTGCCGTCCCTTTTGGTAATGTACAATCCTCCGTTGCTCATATAATGTGCTCGTTTTCAATTTATTGCGTTATCATTAACGCAGAATATGTCTCGTTTTCAAATTATCCGCACACTTCCCTACTTCCCGAAGGCCATAGTGCTCATCGTTCACAAGGCAGGTCTTCTGACTCGCTCCCGCTCAAACTGCCTTCCCGTCGAGGTCATCCCACGACAGTGGCGGGGGTTGTTCGGCGTTTTCTGAAGCTCACAGCTACGGGTATAGTCCCTGATTTTCACGGGGTTCCCTATTATTCTCCTCCGAAGAACCTTGTTGTGCAAAGGTATAGCATTTTAGTTTCACCGACCAAATTATTTCTTGAAAATTTTGTCAACAAAATTATCAACAGCTTTAATTGGGTGATTTATTTATCTTTGCAGCGAAAAATCGGAATTAATCCCTGCCGCGCATGTCATTCCGAGCGGAACCTCCTATAGATTCCAATCGCACAACCCTCTGCAAGGAATGACATAGGAGGTTCAAAATAAAAGGAATCTATGCGCAGCAGGGATTGGTGAACAAAGTATAATACCATGGCAAAAAAGAAAAAAATCGAAAACAAATTAAGCACTTTCACGAGTGTCATCTTGGGCATTTTCGCCGACCAGCCCTTCCGTCCGAAGAACTACAAGCAGGTCTGCAAGATTATGGGTATCAAGGACCAAGCGGGGAAGGACGTGGTCTATAACTTGCTTATCGACTTGAAAGACAAAGGCTTGTTGCAAGAAGCTCGGCCTTATAGCTATGTGATGAGCGCGGAAGGTATGGCGCAATTTGGGCCGAAGACGAAGTATGTGGAAGGCACGGTGGAGATGAAGTCGACAGGCAAGGCCTATGTGGTGCGCGATGATGGCGAAGGCGAGGACATCTTCATTGCGGCACAGGATACCTACAAGGCCTTGCATGGCGACCGTGTGCGCGTGGCCATGTTCCCCAAGCGTAACAACAGCAAACCCGAAGGCGAGATTGTCGAAGTGTTGGAACGCAAGCATACCGAATTTGTAGGTGTACTCAGTATCTCGCATGGCTATGTCTTTGTCCGCCCCGATGTGGATTGGATGCCTGTCGACATCTTCATTCCTCGCGGCGACCTCAACGGTGCCAAAGACGGGCAGAAAGTCATCGTCCACCTCACAGATTGGCCCGACGGCTCTGGTAATCCTTTCGGCGAAATTGTCCGTGTGCTCGGCAAACCCGGAGAGAACGATGTGGAGATGGAATCCATCTTAGCAGCACATGATTATCCAATTGAGTTTCCAGAAGACGTTGAAAAAGAAGCCGATAGGATACCTGTTACCATCAGCAAGGACGAAATCAAACGTCGTCGTGACTTTCGTAAGGTGTTTACCATCACCATCGACCCTGCCGATGCCAAGGACTTCGATGACGCCATTTCGTTGCAAAAGCTACCCAACGGCCATTGGGAGGTAGGTGTCCACATCGCCGACGTGTCGCATTATGTGCGGAAAGGCTCAGCTATCGACCGCGAGGCTTTGGACCGTGGCACCAGCGTCTACCTCGTCGACCGCACCATTCCTATGTTGCCCGAAAAGTTGTGCAACAACGTCTGCTCGCTCCGTCCCGATGAGGAGAAACTCACTTTCTCTGTGGTCTTCGAAATGGACGATGATGCCAAGATTTACGATAAGTGGATTGGCAAAACCATCATTAAATCGTGCCGCCGCTATAATTACGAAGAGGTACAGACCATGATAGAAGGTGGCGAGGGCGACTACAAGGATGAGATTTTGACATTCAATAGTTTAGCTACCAAACTCCGTGAAAAACGCATGGAGGCAGGCAGCATTAATTTCCACTCGGAGGAAGTGAAATTCATCCTTGACGAAAACAAGAAACCCATCGATACATATGTGCGCGTGCAGAATGAGAGCCACGAACTCATCGAAGACTTCATGTTGTTGGCCAACCGCACAGTGGCCGAGACCTTCGGCAAGCCGGAAAGCAAATGGCATAACGACACCTTTGTCTACCGCGTTCACGATGAACCTAATCCCGAGAAACTCAACAAGTTCATGCTGCTCATCTCGCGTTTAGGCTATTCGATGAACCTCAGCAACCGCACGACCTTGGTGAATTCTTACAACAAACTCTTCGAGGATGTGGAAGGCAAGGGCGAGAAGAACCTCATTCAGACTGTTGCCTTGCGCACCATGGCCAAAGCGGTCTATAGTACCGACAACATCGGGCACTACGGATTGGCCTTTGACTACTACACCCACTTCACTTCACCCATTCGCCGCTACCCCGACTTGATGGTGCATCGACTGATAGAAAGGTATCTTATCGAAAACCAGGGTTCGGTGAATAAGAAAGAGTATGAAGAAATGTGCGTCCACGCTAGTGAGATGGAAAAACAAGCCGAGGAAATGGAACGTCAATCCGTCAAGTACAAGCAAGCTGAGTATCTGCAAGATAAGATTGGCCAAGTGTTTGAGGGCCTAGTGTCGGGCGTGAGCAAATGGGGCTTGTTCGTGGAATTGAAAGGCAACAAATGCGAAGGCTTGGTGCGCTATGAGGACCTTCCTGGCGACTATTATTATTTGGATGACGACAATTTCCGCGTCATCGGACAGGACACGGGCCGCGTCATCCAGTTGGGTGATGAGGTGCGCATCCGTGTGAAAGCCGTCGACCTCTTCAAGCACAAGATGGACTTCGAAATGCTGGCCGATACGCTGCCCAAGAAGTCGAAACAAAAAAAGCGTTTATATTGACAAAATATGTACTTTTGCACAATTAATTAGACTTAGTGATATGAAAAAGAAAAGCATTTATTTAATGATGGCCTTGTTGGTCGTGACAGCAGTGACTATTTTGGGCTGCGTGAAAGAGTATACGATGCAAGTTTCAACACAAAACCTTTGGTTTGGTTTAGAAGCTGGCACACAAGAAATTGAGCTTACAGCAAATTGTAAATGGACAATTTCGAAAAACGATGATGCCGATTGGTATACGATAAGCACGATGAGCGGAAAAAACGATGCCACCATTACTGTTACTGTAGAGGCAATGGAAGACAGCGATTTTCGTGGTTCTTCTTTTGCCATCTTATCGCCAGGTGGACACGTTTACCGTACTATTTTTGTTTCGCAAAACAAACTCGATTTTGATGGTCTGATGAATAAAGTGTTTGGGGTGACAAGTCTTGAACATTGGAATACAGATTTTTATAATCAGATAATAGAAGATTCGTACAGACACAAAGAGTTCGATCCTTACGATACGGCTACGGGATACACCATGTTTTTTCTAGAGAATGGCACAGGGGTACAGATGGATCATCATAATGATACCGCTGTGTATTACCTCTTTCAGTATGAGTACAACCCCATCGACCAAATCCTTCACATTGAGTTTGAGACAGTTGATGATGCACCCGAAGATTATGACCCGCAGGTGTTGACTGCTAGTGACTCGCTATTTCGTTTCATTCACGAGTACAAAGACCATTGGTGGGAACGTGCCGATATGAGGAAGATTGGTACCGTTATTCCTCAAGAAAGAGATTTCATAAAGAGTGTCGCCACCAAGCGTAAAGGCGATGAGCCGATCTTCCAATTCTAATGATTTGTTGTAGAGACGTTGCCCGCAACGTCTCTACCATTATAAATCCGTCACCTTATGAAAACAAAAAAGAAATACCTTATTTTGACAATAATAACTTTGTTATGTCTTGCGGGTTGTGTTAAGGATTACAGCATCATAGTTTCTTCACAAGATCTTCGATTTGGTTTGGCTTCTGAGTCTCAAACCCTTATCGTTAAATCCAACTGTAAATGGACTGTCACAAAAAACGATGATGCTGATTGGTACACCATTTCACCTATGTCGGGAAAGGCCAAAGATAGTATAGTTACTATCACCGTAAAGGATTACAGGGATGGCGACTTTCGAGGTTCTTCGTTCGTTATCAATTCGCCTGGCGGACATGTATACCGCAGAGTGTTTGTCAGCCAAAACAAACTTGATTTTGATGGTTTAGTCAACAAAGTGTTTGGGCTAACCTTCTTAGAGCATTGGAATACAGATTTTTACGGACAAATTATTGAGGACGATTATGATATTTATGAGTATGACCCCTATGACACCACGAGAGGTCAACGGATGTATTTCTTAGAGAACGGTCAGGGCATTCAACGTCGCGTTCGTGAACGTGACGACAGTGTCTTTTACTATGCTTTCGAATATGATTATGACAGTGATAGTAGCATATTCCATATCGTATTTCATTTGGAAGATGGCAGTCTTGAGCCATACAATCCTGAGGTGCTTTGTGCCTCGGACTCGCTTTATCGTATCTTCCACGAATACAAACCCAACTGGTGGGAGCGCGCCGATATGCGCAAAGTGGGTACCATTATTCCTAGTGAAAAAGCTATCCTTCAACAAAAGGTTTCGAAACGCAAAAAGGGTGATCCAGTATTCGTTATAGATTAGAAAATGTCAAAAAAACTAACCCGCTATATTTCCTTTTATGGCATCGGTATCTATTTACTGACGCTCATCGTTGTCAGTGTGGCATTTAGGGAGCATGCACTGCAGCTGAAATGGATGCTGTGGGGAATAGGTGAGGTCTTGTTTTTCTTTGTCCTGACCACGGTGTTTTATCCGCGGTGGAAGGACGACGAACCTAAAAAGTTTTGGCGCAAAGTGTTTTGGGTGGCTTTGGCCATAAGGTTGCTTTATGTCATCCTGTCAGGTTATTATTATAGGTTCAGTATGGGATTTCCTTTTGACGGTAATGGCGACGCTGTGGGATATTATAAAAGGAGTGTGTGGTTGTCGAGATGCATTCGGAGAGGTGATATCGGGTTTGTCATTGATTTTATTAAGAATTATTCGTTTGGTTATTCCGATCATGGTTATTTGATTTGGCTCACTCTTCTTCATACCATATTTGGTCCAAATGTGTTGATTACGAGGTTTTTCAAGGCTTTGATGAGTGCCTATTTGTGCATCGTGGTCTACAAACTGGCTTCGCGGACTTTTGGTGAGCGCACAGGTCGATTGGCTGCGGTGATGTGTGTCTTCATGCCTGTTCTGATTCAGTTGACGGGAATGCATGTTAAGGAGATGGAATTGATTTTCCTTTCCATCCTTGCCCTCGAACGCATGGATTATCTTGTTCGGAGCAAAAAATACACTTTCTGGAATATCCTATTTCCCATTTTGCTCATAGGATTGTCTTTTGGCTTTAGGACGGTCATTGGCATGTGCCTGATTTTCGCGTTTCTTGTCTTTGTCATCCTTTCGCCCAACCATTTGGTGAACAAAAAGACCAAAATTATCACTTTGTCGGTCACAGCGGCTGTTTTTTTGATATTCCTTTTCACGGCAATTGGCAGTGAGATGAAGATCATCTATAGAATCAATTTCAGTGGCACGGACTATATGGCCAAAAAATATGAATCAAAAGGGTTACAATATACTGAGATTGCAAAAAGCAAGTATTTGTTTCCTGGGGCATTTGTTTTGCCTTTGTCTCCTATGGTGGAAGAGAGTCCTGACCACAACAAAATGATACATGGCAGCATTTATGTCAAAAATTTCTTGGCTTTTTTTGCCATGTTGGCCATAGTGATAGCCATAAGGCAGAGGAAATGGCGCGATTTTAGTCTCATAGGAACTTACGAACTTTCTTATCTGGCCATAATCATGTTCACTTTCACCTCTAATTCGGAGCGGTTCCACGAACCGGCCATACCCTTGATTTTGGTTATGGCGGCTTATGCTATGACCCACTTGCGGCGCAAGGATTTGAAATGGTTTTATTTGTACTGCGGTTTGCTTTTTGTGGCCTTGTTCGTATGGAATTGGTTGAAGCTGGCGGCACGAGGTTTGGTTTGAAGTTGAATAGATTGTCATCAGGATATGGGAAACAAACTTCTTCGACATATTTCGTTCATAGGCATAGGATTGTATCTGGCGGCCTTGCTTACGGTTAGTTTGGCTTTCAGAAGTTATGCTTTGCAACTGAAATGGATGCTTTGGGGCATCGGAGAGGTGCTGTTTTTCTTTGTTTTGACCACTATTTTTTATCTCCGTTGGAAAAACGATGAGCCAAAAAAAATTAGGCATAAAGTGTTTTGGACGGCTTTAGGCATCAGGGTTGTGTATGCCGTTGTGATGTGTTACTATTATTATTTGGAGACAGGGATTGGTTTCGAGTACGGTGCGGCCGACAGTATTGGGTATCATCCATTGGCGGTTTATTTGTCAAGATGCCTTAGAGAAGGATATATCTCATACATGTTTCAGTATTTGAATGCCTATACGATGGGTTATTCCGACCACGGTTATTTGCTTTGGTTGACGTTGGTTTACAGTATATTTGGCCGCAGTTGGTTGATTCCGAGGCTTTTCAAGGCGTTGATGAGTGCCTATATGTGCATTGTGGTTCACAAGTTGGGAACACGCACTTTCGGTGAGCGCACAGGTCGTTTGGCTGCCGTAATGTGTGTCTTCATGCCCATCCTGATACAGATATGTGGGCTACATACCAAGGAAGCGGAGATGATTTTTCTTTCCGTTCTTGCCCTTGAGCGAATGGATTATCTTATAAGGAGCAAAAGATACACGTTTTGGAACATTTTGGTTCCCATTCTTTTAACGGGTTTGACTTTCGGTTTTCGTACCATTATTGGCATGTGCTTGATTTTTGCGTTCCTTGTTTTTGTGGTGTTGTCTTCAAAAGATCTGGTGGGTAAAAAGGGTAAGATTATCATGGTTACTGTTGTTGCGGTTGTATTTTTGGTTTTCTTGTTTTCTCCCATAGGAAGCGAGATGAGAAACATCTACCGTTGGAAATTTACTGATTTGAACTATCAATCGGAGAAATATGATTCATTGGGCATGAAACACAGCGAGTTGGCCCAAAGCTGGATTTTGGCTCCCGGTGCTTTCGTATTGCCTTTGTCTCCTATGGTGGAGGAGAGTCCCGACCACAACAAGATGATTCATGGCAGTACATACGTGAAGAATTTCTTGGCTTTTTTTGCCATGTTGTTCATCATCATTGTTTTTCGGCAGAAGAAATGGCGTGATTTCAGTTTGGTTGGAGCTTATGAATTGTCGTATTTGGCCATCATCATGTTCTCTTTTGCCGCGAATATGGAACGTTATCATGAGCCAGCCATACCTTTATTAATTGTGATGGCCGCTTACGCGATGACACATCTGCGTCGTAAAGATTTGAAACTCTTTTATATATACAGCGGTGTGCTCTTCGTCGCCTTGATAGCGTGGAACTGGCTGAAACTATCGGCGCGGGGCTTAGTGTAAAAAAATTCACAGAAAAACCTTGCAGTTCGCCAAAAAGATGTATCTTTGCAGCCGCAAAAGGGTACCTTGCCCGAGTGGTTAGGGATCGGTCTGCAAAACCGGGGACGGCGGTTCGAGTCCGCCAGGTACCTCAAAAGCCTGCTGAGTTCGGCAGGCTTTTTTTGTACCTTTTCCATTTAAGTTTGTTGTTTTAGTATCCCAAGGGATACACCATAACTTGTAAAATTTTAATACTATTTTTTTCATCAACAGAACATTTTACTATTTTTGCAAATCATAATTAAAATAATATACTTATGAAAAATCAAGGAGAAAAAAAAGTAATAGACAAGAAGTCGCTCAATCCTATTGAAATAAAGATGAAAAAAGTGGGCGGCAGTATAAAGCATGTTATTGCAAATGGGCGAAACACTCGACATGACAGTATGAAAAGCAATCGATTTAAACAAATTGTCACCTTGATCTTGCTGTTATTTCCGATAATGGTACATGCCCAATTGTTGGTAACTCCAGCGGATGAATTAGGATGTAATGCAGAGGATTTGGTAAGAAACATATTCTTGAATTCGGGAGTGACGGTGACCAATGTGAAATTCAATGGCTCAGTTGATACAATCTTTTGCAACAATATTGGGGTTTTTGAGACAGGCAGTACGCCCACCAATTTGGGAATAGAATCTGGCATTATCATAGCAACTGGCAAGGTCAATGTTGCTGTCGGTCCGAACAATAATGACAATTCTTATTTAGCCACTAATTGTGATACATATTATGATTCAAGTATAGATAATATTGCAACTGATGAAATCCATGATGTCGCTGTTTTGGAGTTTGATTTCGTTCCTTGGGATAGTGTCTTGACATTCAACTATGTATTTGGTTCGGAAGAATATATGGAGTGGGTAGGGCAAGGATACAACGATGTCTTTGGGTTCTTTGTGAGCGGACCGAAGCCTGGTGGCGGTAACTATCTAGACCAAAACATGGCCCTCATTTCCAACACCAATGATTATGTCAGCATTGACAATGTGAATCTGAACAATAATTCGGAGTATTTTGTGAATAACCCTGTAGGGCCCACCACCACCATACAGTTCGATGGCTTTACTACCGTATTGGAGGTGCGTTTTGACGTGGTTCCTATGGGCAACTACCATTTCAAAATTGCTATTTGCGACGTGAAAGATATCTACAAGGATTCTGGAGTTTTTCTACAATCAAACAGCCTTTCGACAAACGCAGCAGTACTTTTTGTTGATGACCAGCCATCAATGGAACACCCTGAGGGTTTTGATGTTTGCAGGAATGATACAGTTCATTTCAACGTGAATCTCAATTTCACCCCATCTAATATTATATGGGACTTTGGAGACGGTGAGTCAGGCAATGGCTTCCCCATTTCGCATCTCTACACAAATGGATCCGGCAACTGTGAAGTAATATGTTACATCTACGAACAAATTCAGGGACAAGACAGCCTTGTGTTGACCCTATCCACAATTCTTCATCTCCACGATGCATCCACCCCATTCCAATTGTGGCATGCCGATTGCGATTCCTACACCTTATTCGGGCAAACTTTTACAGAGTCAGGCGATTATGAAGTCCATGGTCAAACCATTTACGGATGTGATAGCACCATATTGCTTCATCTTACCATTGACTATAGTTCTATTACTACCCTTTATGATACTGTTTGTGATTCTTATCAGTGGTACGGCAACACTTACACCCAATCCGGCGTTTATGAGCATATGTTTACCACTCCTGCAAGATGTGATAGCCTCATCAAATTATATCTCACTGTATATTATAATGATACCCAAGAGGATTATGTGGATGTTTGTGATAGCTATCTCTGGCATGACTCCACCTACACCCAAAGTGGTACATACAATTTTATTATCACAACCCCTCAGGGTTGTACCCACAAAGAAATCCTCTATCTCAACATTGGACAAAGCTATAACATCAACCTCGACGATACAATTTGTGACTTTTATCCTTGGGCTTCCGCCCCTGATGGTTTTCTTACCCAGTCAGGACACTATACTTTCGCAGGTCAAAGCATAGGTGGGTGTGATAGTATTGTTAACCTTGACCTTGTTGTCAATCAAACACCGAAACTTGAAATTTTAGGTCTTACTGAAGTTGCCGTTTCTACAGACCTTTGGCCCGGCATTTATAATTATTGTCTTGCCGACTCTGCCGAACTGCATGGTTGCGACATCCATTGGTTATGCACTAACCCTGATTGGATCCTAATGCCGGCTACCGAACCCATTTGGTGCAAACTTATTGCCAAAAGCCTCGGACAAGCCACTCTCACCGCTGTCTCCGATTGCGGCTATGGCTGCGACACACTATGTTCTTTGGATATTAACGCTTCCTATTTCGATGTTGACGAGACTGAGACACAAACAATAATCCTCTTTCCTAATCCCACGCATGGACAGGTCACCATTCAAGCTCCACAACTACGACATGTCAAGTTCTATAACATGTATGGGGTGGTTTCCAAAGACTTATCCTTTGAGTTTCCCGACATGGTGAACATAGACATCAACGACCTCGCCCAAGGATTCTACATCGTGGAAATCGTCACGGTTCAGGGTAAGACATCCAAAAAATTATTCGTATTAGAATGACAATCATTAGGAAAACGGTTATCATCTTGGCAATCGCTGTCAACATCGTGTTAGCGATGACCCAATGCAAAAAGGAATCGACAGCAGGTGACTCTGTCATGTTATTAGGAACAGAGAAATATGTGAAGAAACTGACAGAAATTATTCCTGAAGGATGGCAAAATGACTTTTTTACTAATTATGGAGAAATACCTCAAGGGTACATACCTCCCAATATTGAAGGGGAATACACCATCAGTCCCAAACAATTCGTTTATTCCAATTTTGTTGATTTATTTGGTGATTTGGATATGCATTTGAAAGTCACAGACCAACATAATAGAGTGGCCACTGTTGAATTCCATGAGGGGGAGAGCTTGCATATAGACACGGCGTATATTATGGGTTCTCAACAAAACTTCAGTTTGTATTTTGAAGAAAAAAGAACGCTGGACTTTTATGGGAACCTTACTTCTGTAAAACGAGTTGTTTTAATCACTGGCGAAAAGGCTCAGGAAGGAATCAAGAATCTTCGTTTTGGAAGTATAGTTTTGGATGCAAGTGAAGAAGTGAATCCATTCTTTGGAACTTTTGTTCCGGGGTGGTTTTTTATCTACAAGGATCAAGATGGTTTGGCAGAAAACTGCCATTGGTTTGATCAGAAAAGAAGGTAGGGTGGTTATGAGTAGACGGTTTTATATAATGCTCCTTTTCCTTTTTTACGTTTGGAGTTCCTTTGCACAAACTTCTTTCTTTCCATCAGCAAATGGGATGAAACCAAAAGTCAGCAAAGGAGCCGTTTATGGTGTCAAAATGGGCGCAAACAGCACAAGGATTTATTATACGAATCCTCATTTAAGTGTGTTGCCTCATGACCTCATGATAGGTCCAACAGCGAGTGTTTTCATAGAGGTTCCTTTCCTTTATGTGTTTTCCATCGCCCCAGAATTAAATGTTCAACAAAAGGGAGGTGCAACGTCTTACATTTACGAACAAAACTATCAAGTGGAATACAAACTAAAAGCCATGTATGCTTCAGTTCGCCTTCCTTTATTGCTTTATGTTCCCATATCTGATTACTTCAAGCCTTACGTTTTCGGTGCCGCAGAAATAGGAAAAGCCATCGGAGGCTCCATTTCCTTGTCACAACCTGGACTTGAAATACCTGAGGTTTCCTTGCCTATTTCAGCATCCAATATAAACGAATGGTATTGGGGACCGTTGGTTGGAGCTGGATTTAGGGTTAACGTACCCTTCCCTCACTTCACCGTGGTGATGAAATTGGATGCTGCCTATAACTTGGGATTATCTGACACCTTCTCCATGCAAGAGCACGATGAAACAGCCATACCAACAAATGTCCACGCCTATAATCACCAAGGTGCACGCTATCTTAGAGGCCTTGAACTCAACGTCGGCATAGGTTTTACTCCAGCAAAAAGGAGTGTTTGTGACCAATTCAACTCTTCTTTCAAAGGGCGAGTCATATCTTACGATTGATTATATTTGGTTAGTCTTTAGTTGGTTGGAAGCACACGTACAGGTCTAACTGGTAGTCCAAAAAGACGAAGATATTCATTCAACACAAGTGTTTCAGTATTATATTTAAAAAGAACATACCATGCGTTATTCAGATTGTCTTCACTACGCGAACTAGTCCAATATAAGCCATAGCCATCATAATGTTGTGGATAATGTTCGCCATCAAAAATACCTCCTTCATGACGGAAACCAACAGCGGGTAAGAAGAGACCGTTACCGTTCTGGGCAGTAAAAAGAACTCCTTTAACCCCATTACGTGTTGTGAATGTTGGTGTACAATGAGTTATCAATTCCTCCCAATTTTCTTTGGTAGGCATACGACAACCCATTGCCAAATGACTCCAATGAGCGGTTGCCGCATCATCCCCTGATTGTAACGTGGTAAGGCCATCATGTTCATTGTATTTAGTTATAGAGTCATTAGTTGTAGTCCCATACATACCTTCTGTTCCAGTCCAATACTTGTAATGAATCCAGTCATAATACGGTTTTTCTTGTGTCTCGCCCCAAGCAAAATAATATCCACGCTGTTCGGGAGAATTTGCCCCTACATTTCGTGTGGCCTATAAAATACCGCTTGGAAGGCCTAAAACACCCCAATTGGTATCTTCTGTTATTCGCAGCAATCCAGCATTGCCCGAACCTATATGAAAATATGCTTCCAACCTTCCTGGAGACATTTCTAATTGAATAGGGCCTCGAGGAGGCCTGTGTTCACGTCTGTTCTGTTGACATGTGTTTTTACGACTTCCGGCAGATTGGAACATGATAGGTTTTCCATCAACTCTGTTTTTTAAACATACCGATGTAATCGTCATTATTGGTACCAAGATAATAAATAATATCTCCAATTATTATGTTTGATGTATCGATACTTTCAATTTCTTCAACTTTGACTATCCCTGTGTAGTGACTTGTTTTTAATCTTTTGAGCTTGCCGTTGAATCCAAATACGCTAGGATCTTGATAATTCGTTACGGGACAATTGTCTAATATTTGTAATATTTCTTCTGGGATCAGTTCATCAAGTGTTTCATTAGATGGTTCATCAGGTGTTTCATTTTCAGAGTTGTTCTTTTTGCATCCAACAAAAAACAGCATTATTGAAGTCAATAATAGCGAAACGATTTTTATTTCTAATTTAACCATTTCTTAGGCATCTGCACCGAGGCATTGCGACTGGTGGTTGAACGCATCCGTGAAACGACAGGCATCCCTTCCTTAATCAGCGGTCATTTCATTAGCAACCCCGCCTCGGGTCGTGTGATGGAGAAATGCGGGTTCGTGGCCACGGGCGAGACCTACATTGACGATACACAATACCAAGGCGGGGATAAGCCGATAAGGGTCTTGAGGTTGGTTATAGAAAGGTAAACCAACGAAAGGTGGAAAGAGAACGGATTAAGCGCACATAGGATAGTCGCTGTCGAAATAGGGTCTCAATTGCTTGAGGATACGATTCTTTCTTTTGGCGACGGCTTGTAGGCTGATGCCATAGCGCATACCCAATTGCTTAAGGTTCACGGGTTTGTCAGTGAGTCCATAATACGCGTTGATAAGGTTGTAGTCCTCTGGAGAGAGCTTGTCAAGCGCGGCGTGCAACCTGTCGTGTAGCTCTTGTTCCTCCTCGTCCCAGTTGCAGTGGTAATGGAGTTCCTCTTGGAGCTCTAGATCGTATCTCTGCGTACCTTTCTCGCTAGGATTGAAAACCGAGTCATCGAAGACTTTCCTGAAACTGAAACTTGTGAAATCTGTTTTCCACGCATCTCTCATATTGACAGGCAAAAGCTTGAGAGGTTCTTTGAGCATGTCGTGTTCAATCGCCTTTCTCGCATAGGTGGCAAAGGAGGCTCCCTTTGCGGGGTCGTAGGTCATGGAGGCTCTCTTGATGGCCTCGTCGCCTAGACCTAACAAGTCGTCAAGGCAAATCGGGTAGCCATGTCTGAGCTTTGAATAGTAGTAAGTGGCCATGCTTTTCACCAAGTAGTAGTGTTTCGTCACAAGGTAGTCTTGGTAGTCTTGAATGTTGCGGAATGCTGAGGGCTGGAGTGTGTCGGAAGTGTTGCTTTTGTAATTGTTACTCATAAGATTCATTTAATGTTTTTCAGTTTGTTTGACGTATTCCCTGAGGACAAAGACAGGCATATCAAGATTGACCTGAAGTCAAAATGACAGCAGCAGACGCGATCATTCGATCGCGGTACGAAACACAGACTATGTATGAGTTCCTGCTACGTGACCAGACACGCAAAAGGATGATGTACCTTGACGAAGGGTACGGGAAGAGTGGCAGAGAGTGCTATCATAATCTTTATATTCGAGTACTAAAACACTGCAAAAATTATACCAAAAATGTTGATTTTTGGAAGTTTTTTAAAATATTTTTATTCTTATAATAGACTGATATTCAGTATTATACAATTTATGGTTCTTTTTATAACGCAAAAATGCCCCTCACTCACGCAAGGGGCATTTGTTGTCATTGTGCTTGTTAACACAGCAGCATCTTTCTGTTGGCGTAGTCCAGCACCACCTTGAAACGGTTGAAGAAGTCGTAGCCGATGACGCCGGCAGTGCCCGACAGGCCAATCAACGTAGCCTCGAGTACGGGTGGCAGGTTGCCGATACGGACATTGAAGGATTGTCCCGCCACCGAGGCCTCCATATTATAAATAGGAGTATCGAAGTTGCCGAAACCCATGTAGAAGTCAGAGGCGGTCTTGACCGACTCGAGACCTTGGGTCATCCTAGAGGAGACATAACTGATCTTGGCACCAGTGTCCAAGAAGAAGCGACGTTCCTCGCCTTGCAATGTCATGTTCACTTTCGGCACGCCAAATGACATGTCGAAAGGCAGTTCAATGGCACCAGGCATATCAAGAACTTCGTCCCCAAGGGTGAGGGTGCCTCCAGCATAGTCGATAAGGACATGGAACTGCTTCAGAATGTCGTTGCCGACAAGGGCGTCGACGTGCATGCCCAATAGGTTGGAGATAGTGTCGGCCGAGCACATGGACAGGCCTTTTGGGAACTGGCGGCTGCAAAAGTTGAGCGAGGCACCGTCGAAGATGCTGAACGGCGAGCCTGTGTCGATGAGTAGAGTCTGGCCGTTGTCTTCAATGATGAGGTGGTTGTCGAACTTGTTAATGGTGTAGGTTTTTTTCATAATCTGTTGATTTTTATTGTTTTACATTAGTTTTATTCTTGTTTCTTGCGTCGCCCGCGAGGAGGTCTGACGACCTCCAAGCCGAGCATTTCGACAATCTTGGGCAAGAGTTTGGGTCGAATCTGTTTGACATCGAGACAGTGCCCGCCATCGTATATCTCATAGCTGTCGCCAAAGAGTCGTTGGTACTCCTTGATGCTGACAATGCCGGTCGGCATATATTCGTCCTTGCTGCCGAAGAAGGCATAGGAGGGGTCTCGTTGTGGGGAGTTGATGATAGCCTCCTTGTAGGTCTGTAGCATGGGCTTGAACTTGGCCACTAGCTCATGGTCGCCGCGTATCTCTTGGCGCTTGGCGCCGCGTTGTTTGGTGTAGGTGAAGCCAAACATGTTGGCGAGCGATACCAGCGGCAAAAAGAACTGCGCGCCGCGGTCGTAGTTGAGAGCAGGACTAATCCAAATGTGAGGGATGCCTTGTATCCCCAAGGCGTGTATGGCACCCATCGACTCACTCATCACGAGGGCGGGTTGGTAGGTCTCGACCAACTCGGCAATCTGATTCGTCGCGACCTGGGGATCGAAGTCGTAGGTCTTGCAGACAACGTTGAGTTTGCAGGGTTCACCATCCTTGGTGAAGTGCATGTTGGAGAGTACTTGTTGTAGTCTGACGGGCATGCGTGAGGTAGCACCACCGCCCATGCCATGGAGGTAGAGGATGTTCATATATTATTATGTTTCAGTTTGTTATGTAAGAATCTTGTGTTACGGTAGAGGGGTTGCATTGTTACATATAGGAGGCATCCGCTCGTTTTTCAACCAAAGTGTGATCATTTTTTTTTGGTCACCGCTCGGCTTTCCACGCCTCGATGGAGGCCAAGGCATCGTCGGGAAGCGTGTAGGTCAGCGTGCCGTTGTCGCGCAGCTCCATGAGCAGACGACCCAGCAGATTGGGTCCAACATAGGCATCGCCACGGAGCACTGCACCCCAGGTGTCGGCCTCGCGGCCACGCTTTCGCGCGGTCTCGTCCTCTACGATGTAGTGGCCCTTACTGCGCTCCAACTCGTTTCGGAACGCCTCGCTCTGCTCGTACTTCTGCACGAGACAGAACTTCATGGCATCGACCACCATGCTCGGCCAGTGGTCGTGGAACCATTCGGGATGCTCGGTGTACGCCTTCCTCAAGAAAGTTTTCATAACCAAGCCACCGGGTAGAGTCATCATGCGGTTGATGCCCTCTACGGCATCGGCGCGGAACTTCATCATATGGAAGAGGCGCTCAGTGCAGTCGAAGGCAACACCTTCGACAACAAGGGGAACCTTGGCGAAGTTGCCTAGAATGCCCCACTCGTCTTTGATCTTGCGGATGCAGATGGTCTGCGCTGCAGGATACGACACCATGTTGTAGTACTCGGGGTAGTACTTCTGAATCATTTCGGAAACTGACATACTGATAGGATTGGGTTGGTTGAACGACGGATCATTTAACAAACTTTATACCAGAATGTGTAAATTGTACACATCTTTTATTATATATGCAAAAGCATCGTGTAGACTGCCATTTTGGCATATGCTTGGGGGTGGCACAAGGTCAGTCTTGTTCAGACTGGCCTTTTTTCTTTTTGTTCAATTCATACCCCTTCGACGGCCATTCCATATGACAGTCAAGGGCAATGCTAATAATGAGCCACAACACCATGATCCACGACAATAGGGACAATAGTATGTCTTCTACAATTTCCCTTGTTGGGATGTATTGGATCTCCTTGTCGTACAAATAGAAGTACTCGTATGAAAAGATGCCTAGTGCAGACAAAAGCACTCCCGCTATGTACCATGAAATAACGATTATCATGTTCTTTTTCCTTTCAGGGTTGGTTGGATTTAGTTAGAAGAATACAACGGTGTTGTTGGGGTCTCCGGGCATATAGTAGTCTTTTAGTTGCATGATCTCCTTGGCGTTTTCCAGCACCTCGTCGAAGGTGACGCTGTATCCCCAACCTTCATTATTTCCTTCTTCGTAGCAGCCGTATAACTGTTCGATGATCTTGCGAGCCAGTTCTGGATCGTCTCTGAACAAGTGAGCGTAGCGATAGGAGCTCCCATAAGTCAGCAATTTGGTGAGCAGGAAGACGTATTGCGTATCGGTGAGTTCCACGTAGCCTTTTCTTGGTGCCTCCAGTGCGACACGTTCCTTCACGTCATATTTGAGGGCCGACATCTCGTAGTGGTGTTCTGAAAGGCAGAAAGGTCGTTTCTTTGTTGCCTTGTATTCCTTAGCCACGGCGGCAAACATCTTTTCTTTTTCGAGGAAGAGCAACTCATCGTTGTTGCTATGCTCTGACGGACGGTCTACTCCATCAGCGTCTGTTTCAATATCTTCTAGAAAAATCATAATCGGATAGTTTTTGTGATGGTTTTCATCTTAGGCGTTCAACTTGTAGTACTCCCAATACTCCTTCACGAAGAAAACGTTATCCATATTCTTCAGGGGTTCAAAGAGCGGTGCCATCACCTCAACGCCCAAGTTTGTCTTCTTGCCGATGCCTACATCCTCAATGACGAAGGTTGTCTCGGGCTCGGCCTTCACCTTGGCGATTAAATCCTTCACGTCTTTCTTGATGACATCCATCGTGGTGCCGATAGTATGGATGGGGAAGCCTTTGTTAGGATGATGGTTGTATCTGCCGAAATGGGTGTCGTCAAAGCCTTTCTCTCCGACCGTGTCATCGGCATTGCAGCCATAGACCACGATGGTTTGTTTGCTCCATCTCCTGACCATCGGAGGGGTAACCCTGTGGTTGGTCAACGCGGTGCCGTCAAAAGCATTGATGACGTCGAGGAGTTCCGTTGGCAGATAATAGGCCGCCTGCTCGGCCAGTTCGACGGGCACGCCATAGAAAGCAGCAGCGATGGAGCCGGCCATGCAGGCCACGGTGTCGGTGTCACCGCCATAGGAGACCGCCCTCCTGATGACATCCTCATAGTCGTTGCCGTTCAGGAAGGCGATGATGGCGATAGGTGTCGCATATTGGGCCGTAAAATAGTGGTTTCTCTCACGCTTGACGTCGTCTTTGATGTCGTCTTCCGTCTGGTCGAGATTATACTTGAAAGAGGACTCAACATATGTCTTGATGGCCTCTTTTGACTTGCCGTTGCGAGCCATAAAGATGGAGGTGGCTATGGCTTGTGCCGCCTTGATGCCTTCGGTGCTGTTATGGGAGGGCACAGTGGCTTCCTTGGCCATCTTGAGCACCTCATCGAGGGTCTTGCCTCGGAATCCCACGGGTGAGATGCGCATCCCGCTGCCATTGCCTGCGCTGGTGGACCGCCCCTCGCCCTTCAGCCACTTTTTGAAATTGCCTCCAAAACCCGCTGCTGGGTATTTGTTGCCCCACTCTAACATGGCTTCTTTATAGGATTTGCCATGGAGCAGAGCGTCGGCAATGGCGATGGTCATTATACTGTCGTCGGTAAACGAGCTGTTGGCACAAAACAGCTGAAAAGGTCTTTTTGGGATCTTGCTCCCCTTCATTTCAAATCGGCAACCGACAATGTCGCCAATAATTCCTCCGATGATGCCATATATACGTTGGTCGTTGGTCTGTTTCATTATATCAGTTTTGTCGTGGTGAATTTGTTGTAATGCTGTTGTTTGTGTCGTCAGTTACCATCTCAAACCGCCCTTGGGATATTCCTTTCTCACCCCGCCGTAGTTCGGTGGATTGAGGGGGTTGAAGCCATGGTAGTTTTCGGCCAGATCCGCGAAGAACACATTGGCTTTGACGGACAAGTCAATGGAAGCCAACGGGTTGTCGAAGTCGGTCTTGATGGTGATGACAGGCGTCTCGTTGGGCAGCACCTGCCAATCGCCGTTGGGTGTCGTCTTGCGGATGTTGGTGGCAATCTTGTCTTCGTCGGGGCTGACAAGGAGGACAACGGCCACCTCGCTTTCGGGGAGTGAGTGCGCACGCCTCGTGTGTCGCGTGTGGTTGCCGGCAAAGATGAACCTGCCGTGGCAGAAGTTACGGTAGTCGCACACCTGAACCGATGCCAGTCCGGTCTCGGTCATCATCGATTCAAGCTCGTGGGCCACAGGGGCACCATAGCCACCATGGAGTACCAGGAAATGCTTGATGGCAGAGAGGGGTGTCAAGGGTGCATCGGAGGCGTTGAGTTCGTATTGGTAGCAATGCGCCGGCTCGAAATAGAAGGTCATCTGCTTAGCGGCCGAATTGCCTGTGAAGGCTTTGTAGAACAGCGCCTCGCGGTAGAACTTCTTGGAACCAGAGATGAAGCCGTTGGTTAGGAGCTCAGTATGGGGGAAGAGGAACACTCTGCTTTTGTCCATTTTCTTGAAGAAGATGTTCTTTTCGTTTTCCCAAAAGGTAAAAGCCGCCGTGTGCTCGGGGTTGACTTTCACCATTCTAGTAGTGGCATCTTTGATGTCCATGTTCTTGCCGCCATCCGACATCAACAGGCATCGGCAGCCACGCAAGGTGTCGTCCGACATGGAACGAAGGATGAAGGGGGTGATGCAGCGCGCGATGCCCGCGTTCTGCTCGTACAGCAAGCCAGCATAATGGCCCTGCATACCGCCGTTGCCTACAAACAGCATGGGCTTGTTGGGCTCGGCAAAGAGGAAGTCGTGCAAGCCATTGACATCGGCTTCGTCGGCGAGTCGGATAGCTTTCTCGGTCTCATTTTTCAATACTTCTAACATGGTCTGGATTGGTTTTAATCATCTAATCATTATAGAACGTTTTAACGCTAGTTTCAACCTAAACGGAAACAGGTAGCCTATTTTTTTCAATCCTGGGGCTTTGTAAACACCGACCCGCTGACATCGCTGTGCGATACGAGGGCAAATTCGACGATTTCGAAATCGTAGTTCTCCAACAAGGAGTAGAACGTCTCCGACACCACTTTGGAGTCGTTCTTGAAATCACCGCAGCCCCATGCGCCCAATATCAGTACCTCCGCCTTTTCTTTGGCCGCCACGTCGAGGATCTTCTTGATGCGCGAGGCGATGATGCCTTCGTAGTTGTTGGGTAGGTGGCGCATTTTCTTCACCTCTGGTGCGGCGCAGGTGATGACATCCACCTTGTACCACTCGCTAGGTTCCATCATTTGGGGATAGATGGGGTCGGTGCGCTCGTCGGTCTTGAACACCACCACATCGGGCGTGTAAATCAGGTCGTCGTTGCCTGTTGCATCAATGACGCCAGCAGTGTAGTCGTTGATGTGTTTCTGGTAGAAGGGTTCCCGCATGGCCTCCAGACAAGGCAATAGCGTGGAGCACCGGCAAAGCGACTCCTCCTGGGCGCCAGCGTAATAGGGTGCACCGCCTATCGCATGGCTGTTGGCGAAGTTCAATACGGCAATCTTCTTGCCTCTGTAAGCCTTGGCTGCCTCGAAACTGCGTTTGCCGGAAGTGACGTATTGCGTGTGGCTTTCTTGTGACGCAGGCTGGTCAATGTTGTCTTCATGGGCCACCATAAACTGGTGGGCGATGGAGTACTCCACAGCTGCACGCAGCTCGGGCACCGTCGTGTACTGCTTCTTAGTGTCGGCCATCACCGAACGGTTGATTCTTCTGTAGTCAGTCATGTTTTATTATTTTGTTTGTTGTTGAGTTTCATTATCAATATATACTACTTTTCTGCTGCCTTCGACAAGGACATACTTCTTTCCTTTCCGCTTGATCTTAATATGTTCCACTTTTAGGATATGCACAAGCTTTGGATTGAAGACAAGATAATTGAGCGTATCGCTGGGCTTAAGCAGTTCCTTCGACTGATGTCGAGGCCACACTAGGCAAAGCACACCTATCTCATCCAAGAACTTCGCGGAAGCTTTTTCTTCTTCAAAGCCAAGCTCATTGCTACCCGTCAATGCCATACCAATCCACTTGCGAAATTCCTTTCCCTTTTGTGCATATTGCGTTGGGATGGTTTTACCGAGCTTTTTCTCCACCCTTTTGATGATAGCAGCAGCTACGGGTTCTTTTGAGATTAGGTGGTTGTCGTCGGTCAGTTCTGGCATCTCCATGGTATAGAGATAATGATCCTGATCCTTCGTGAGAGGTAGTCCGCGAGGTTGTGAGTAATGCACAGCTGTGTCTTCTACATCGCTGACATTAATGCCGATACCATACTTTTTGCCCGAGCCTTCACCCGCCTTACTGACATCGTACTTTGTGAAAAAATTCGGGGAACCGTGATAGACTGTAATCATTGTATCATACCTTTGCTGCCCATGAAACTCACGCTACGCGAGGCGGTTGCGGCAGCAGTTTCCAGTACCTTGCGCACGTCTTGCTCCGTGAGTTGGGCAATGTTGAGTTTGTTCAGTTTGCATAGCTCGGCAAGGAAGACCGATGAGGTCCAGTCGCCAGCGCCTTCCCAGTCAACAACATTGTCGTTGGGCACTGGTGCAATCTTTTTCCATCCTTGGCCGCGCAGGTTGAATTCCATGCCTGCCTCGCCCATGGTGCGGATAAAGAGTTTGTCGTGATATTGCGCAACGAAATCGGTATCAAGGATGTGGGTTCCCGAGAACTTGATGACATCGCTGACCTCAACACAATTGAGGAATTTGTTCATCTCCTTGTTGCCTTCGGGCTCGTAATATACCAACACACCTTGCTTCTTCAAGGCTTTGGCCAGCTCGCGGGGTCCGGCATCGGACACGTCAAAGAAATAGGCGTCGGGCTTGAAGTCGAGCTTCGAAAGGAAGTCTTGTACCTCGTCCTTACGCAGTTGCTTGCGCTTCGGGAAGCGGCTGTTGGGAGCGGTGGCGCGGTGGCTCATGATGTGTTGTCCATTGGCATCTAGTTTGTGGATGCAGGTCATTAGCGTGGTGCCACCCTCAGGGCTGTTTTTGACAAAGCGCATGTTGGCACCATAGCGCTGTAGGTCGGAGGTGATCTTCAGACCTTGTTCTGACAAGTCGAAATGCCCGATGGGATAGGTTTCCACACCGAGATAAGGTAGCATGCACATCACATTGCCACAGGTGTTGCCCACCTCTTCGAGGATGAGTTCGTCAACAAAAGGGTTGCGCTTCTTGGCGGTGTCGAATCCTTCGGGATACTTACGTTGATAAATGATGTCCAAGGCAAAATTGCCAGTGCCGAAGACGCGTTTCTTTGTGCTCATATTCTCGTTGTTTATCATTATAGGTGAATGATGTGTTATACTTCATCCTTTAGCCGGATAGAAGTGCTTTTTCAACCTAGAGCCTGCAAATTTAGTTTGTTTTTCAAATTTTTACAAATTCAGAAAGGTTTTGAAGAAAAGAATTGCATCGGGTTGAAAACACGTGAATGGTTGCAATCAAGTCAGGGAGAAGTTCGAAAACCTTCCGCAAGTCAAGTCTGATACGGATGTGGTCATCAACTACATCAAAGAACCAAAGAATGACATCTCGTTGACACGTGAGAAGAAAATCAAGGTGAAAACGGTGCCTGAGATTGACTGGTCAAGTAAGGCCATCGTGCTCGATTTCGATGGTTGTCTCTTCGATACTTCTGTCGATGATGATCTTAGGAAGAACGCCAAGGGTCCGCGGGATTGGGATGCCATCTACAAGCTCATTCCCAAATACAAGCTTTATCCGGGATGCAGAGAGTTGCTCGCTTGGGCAAGAGAGAATGGGGTGAAGATAGGTGTCTTGTGTGATGCGAAGAGGGATCTTGTTGAAAAAGCGATGGATCACTTCAAGCTTCCCTATGATGTCGTCGTGGGGTTCCAACCTTATATCAGCTATCCCAATCCGATTAGGGGCAATATGTTGCTTAACAAACTGAATGTCAGTGAGAAGCAGGTGTTGTACATTGGCACTACTAAGGCCAGCGAAAAGCAGGCCCGTTGCTGCCAGTTCAAGTTCGTTGGCGGCCAATGGGGTGCCGATGAGGTCAGGGAGTTGAAGGTACCTATGGTCGAAAGTCCCCAGGATGCCATCGAGTTGGTCAAATGACTTTAATCAATACCGTTCCACAAAATCCCTCACCAGCATAAAGACGGGTTCATAGCTGTCGAAGACGGCGTTCTCGTAAGTGTCAAAGATGGTGTGGTAATACGGGAAAGCGTCGCCTTCTTGGTTCTCGAGGAAGATGCAAGGTACGTGGCGTGTGGCGAAGGGGTAATGGTCGCTGTTGCCAGCCAATTCGCCACGGTTTAGGCTCTTGAAATGGTGCTTCTCGTTGTTGATTTGCTCAAACAAGGCGAAACCGCGCATGCCCTCGTCGCTGACCTCGCAGTATTGCACAGGGTTGTTGTCGCCAATCATGTCGATGTTGAATAGGTACTTGATCTGCTCCAGCGGCACGATGGGGTTCTTGGCATAGAACTCCGAGCCGCGTAGGTTGGCGTCCTCGCCCGAGAAAGCGATGAAATACATATCGTATTCGGGGCGGTACTTCGCATAATACTCCGCCAATGTCACGATGGTGGCCGTGCCAGAAGCATTGTCGTTGGCACCGGCATAATACACGCGTCTACCAAGGTTGCCGAGGTGGTCGTAGTGTGCCGTGAAGACGTAGCAGCTGTCATGCCTTCTGCCGTTCACCTTGGCGATGACGTTGAAGAGTTCATAATCCTTGAGGAACTTATTGTCCACCTTCAAACGGACAGTCTTTATGCCTTCGAGGGCTTCTGGGGTCATCCAAACGATGGGTTTGTCCACCACACGGTGGCCATAGGCCTTGAAAAACTTGATGGGCGAGGAAAAAGTTTGGATGAGTCCGGCGTTGGTGCATTCGCCAAGCTTCTGCAGGCGGGAGAAATCCTTTCCGTGACGATAAGCGAACCAGAACTCGCAGGCCACAAGGCAGTTGGCGTATTCGGGTTTGGCCAGGTCGGCGAACATCTTTTCGGGGTCATAGTGGAGGGTGTCCACATGATAGACAGGGAATGTGCCGTACACACCAGGGGAGTATTCGCGCATGGAAAAGTCGACGCCGGGAGTGAGTTTCTTCCCGTCTGCCCACATCTTCATCTTTCCTGCGAAAGTGTTGATGTCAATCGTAAACGGCTGGCAGATGACCTCGTCGACACCCGCCTTGGTAAACTCCTTTTTCAGGTATTCTCCCGCTTTGTTGGCGCCGTCTTTGGCGTAGCCGCGACCTTGGTATCTTGAGGAGCTCAACTCCTTGACAATCTGTTTATAATGTTCTAAATCCTGCGCTTGCAGTGACGTTTCATAAAAGGTTTGTGCCGCAATAAATGCCAGCACTAATAAAACCAGTTTTTTCATTGTTTTGAATGTTTACGATTGAACAGCAAAAATACAAAAGTACCCGATTGTCTATTTTCACATCACAAAATGGTACAAGATAGTTATTTCACAACAAACTTCACCGTTTCAAAGGTTTTTTCGGCTTTGATTTGCAAGATATAGACTCCCTTTTCCAAATCTGCAACGGAAATGCTTCCATAAGAGGAACCAGTAGCTACTTTCTGGCCCAAAACATTGAAAATGGAATACTCTACCGTTTCGCAAGGGAGATTTTTCACGTAAAGGACATCGAAAACGGGGTTGGGATACACTTCAATGTGTCGATTTGATATCTCGTGAACAGCGTCATTTGCAGGAATGATATTCAAAATAATGCCTTCCACCTTTGTCATCCCGTAATAAAAATTGGGGTCGGGGATGTCGTACCAATTATCTAAGGGACCTCCGTAGCCAAAGTTGATATGGAACTTGTTATCCCTTTCGCGATAGCCATCGACCACAACATTGTGTCCGACCGTTCCTGCGGGATTCTCAACCGCCAGATGGGCGGGATAACCGTTTTGTAAATTGGAGATTAGGGTAGCGTACATTTCGTCACTGGGTTCCCGATACAGCACGCAGTCTGTGAAACCAAATCGTTGGTAGGCCTCAAACGCCTGATCCACATAAAAGGTGCCAGAACCTTCCGAAGTATAGACCTGCGTGCAGGCCGTGCCGCAAGCAAAAACCACGGCAGCTGCCAAGTAGTCAGGAAGGAGCTCACCGCGTTGGAAAGTGGCATCGACGGAATCCAACAACACGTTCAGTTGAGGGAATGACGGAAATTGCAAAGTTTCCCAATCGTCATCAATTTTGTAATTTCGACCAGCGTAATTATGGAAATAATCATCATCATCCGAGAAGCGAGTGTCTTGTGTTGTCCGTAAATAATTGATAATCTGTCCCATGGCAATGGCAGGGCATCCAGCATAACTATAAGAGTACCCATTTGAAGGATCTCTTGGACAAAGTTGATTGTAGGGATAATCCTGTGTCCAGTGTGAGGAAAGCATGCCTTCCCCACGAAGTGATTGAATGGCGGGATCTGGATTATTTACAGTCTTAAGGAGTGGACTTTGCGCCCAGCCAGTCAAAGCGCAAAACAGAAGTAATACAGAAAGAACTTTCGACATTTTATCCAAATTTGATTAAGGCCACAAAAGTATGAAATTTTTATTTTTGCATTCGCAAAATCGTTGTATTTTTGTGGAGCATATAAAGTCTTCAATTTAATGATATTACAAACCGAAAGAATCATACTCCGTCCTTGGCGCGATAGTGACGCTGAGGCATTGTTCAAATACGCCAGCGACCCAGAAGTAGGTCCTCGCGCTGGCTGGCCGCCACATAAGAGCGTCGAAGAGAGTTTAGAGATTATCCACACGGTGTTTCATAACGACACCAACTGGGCCATTGAATTCAAAGCGACAGGCGAGGCCATCGGAGCGATAGGCTATTTGCCTACGTCCGAGAGTGAGCTTCCTGCGCGTGAGGGCGAGCCATTGGTCGGCTACTGGGTAGGCAGACCATACTGGAACCAAGGCATCTGCACGGAAGCACTAAAGGTGATGCTTGAGCATATCCGCGAGACAACGAACATCGAATCGCTGATTAGCAGCCATTATTACGACAATCCTGCCTCGGGTCGAGTGATGGAGAAATGCGGTTTTGTGCCCACGGGCGAAACCTGCATAGACGAGAAGCTGACCGGCACGACAAAACCGACACGAGTGATGCGGCTGGAAATCCGTAGATAGAGGAAAAAGTGTATCTTTGCCCAAAATAATCTATTCACACTTTTCACTATGAAAACAAAAAACATACTAAAAATCAGCTTGTTATCCGCTCTATTGATGCTTTGCGGACCACTTTTCTCTCAGATTCAGACTTTTGAATGGCAAGGCACACAGCGGCAATACCTTATCAAATTGCCGTCAGTCAACCGTGAACCGATGCCAATTTTGTATTTCCTGCACGGATTGGGCGACAATATCACGCGCTTGGACAATGAGTTTCATTTCCAACAGGTTGCAGATGAATACAATTGGGCTGTGGTGATACCGCAAGCTCTTTCGCAGTCGGGCTATTCCATGTGGAATGCTGGACTGATGGCAAGCAGCATTGACGACTCGGGATTTTTGATGGCACTCCTCGATTCGTTGGCCGAGCAATACCCCATCAATTTGGACAGTGTCTTCTTTACGGGTTTCTCGATGGGCGGTTTCATGACGCATCGTATGGCCATTGAGCACGGCGACCGCATTACGGCTTGTGCTCCTGTCAGTGGCCTGATTACGCATTCCATGTCCAACCTTTCAGCGGTGCCTGTAAGGATGTTGCACATTCACGGCACGACCGACCCCGTGGTTGGCTATGACGGCAACTCGCAATACTTTGGCAGTAATCTTGGCCTTAGCGTGGATGCCATCCTCAATTACTGGAAAAATGCCAACAATTGTGTCGATGAGCCAATCATCGATACCTTCCCCGACCTCAAAAACGACGGCCTGCGTTTTGTGCGATACACCTACGAGGGCGATGCCGAACTACAACATATTAAAGTCATAGGTGGCAATCACACTTGGTATATGAGCGAAAACCAGTACGACATCGGCTATTTGACCGAGATACATAAGTTTTTTACCATCAACAGCGGGAACGATGATGTTGCAGAGCCTGAGTCAAACAATATGCGTCTTTGGCCCAATCCGACTTCGGGACGTTTCACTATGGAAGTGGAAACCGCTATGGACATCGAGGTGATGGATATGCAAGGCCGTTCAGTGGCCAAGTATGCGTTGAAAGCCGGTTCCAATTCAGTTGATTTGGGTCATCTTTCAGAAGGCCTGTATTTCATTAAAGGAGAAAACGGTGTAGTGTCCAAAATTTTGCTAACGAAATAAACTCATAACCCGATGCTTGACCCGAAATTCGATACCTGTTTCTTTGAGCGTTATGCCATGGTCTCGTTGGCCACGCTGCTGGGTGAGCATTATGCCCATCTGGTCAACCGAGACCGGCCCGACTTGCAGGACGAGGATCTGAGTCTTGGCATCGAAGTGACCCGGGCCATCCGTGAGAACAAGAACGTGGCCAACGCCTTGGTCAACGAGATGGCAGGCGAGGATATCAAGGAGGTGAATGCCGAAGACTTGTGCCACATCAACCAAACCGGTTATGCCTACGGTTTAGGTGATGGCACAATCATTGGTCGCAACGAGTACGAATTTTGGTCGTTGGCCTTGCCTTTGAAACGTATTCTCGAAATCAAAATGGACAAGGTGAACAATGGTTTCTACGGCGATTTCAACGAGTTTGGTCTTTTTGTCTTCACCAAAGAGGATTTGGACCTCGACCAAATTAAGCAAACCATCGCTTTTATGATGGAGAAACAGGCGTTTCAAAATCGCTTTTATTCAAGAGTGTTTATTTCGCAAATCCAGACCTTATTTGACTGCGACCTTGAGACAGGCCACTATCGCAAAATCAAGGTTAGCAAAGAACAGCGAAGGTCGTTTTACGAGAAATCAATACAATAGGCTTATAGGCTGTTACGCTGTGGCAGCCGTATTTCATAATCAAAACGGCTGCCGTAATACGACATTACAGCCCTATTGTTTAACGATTTTGGCCACAAATGGTTTTTCAGGCGTTTCGATGACGAACAAATAAGTTCCGCTTGTCAGATGTTGGAATAATTCCCCAATCTCAATGCGGTTGATGCCAGTTTGGGCTTTTCCTAAATTCTTGTTGACCAAAAGTTTACCATCTATGATATATACCTTGGCAAACAAATTGCAAGCACTTTCGCATTCAATTTCGGCATAGCTTGAAGTTGTGACAGGGTTACCGATGATGCGAATAAGTTGCTCGTTTTGAATGGTTTCCGAAACACTTGCTTCCGAATATTCGTATGCTCCTATGTCGGTTCGTTCGCCGCAAACGCGCCAATGGCCGTCGAGGTCAAGACTCTCGTCTTCAGTTCCAAAAGTATAGCCTGTATTGATGCAAGGACTGTTGGCACTTAAATGGAAATCCTCTTGCTCGGGGTCGAGGAATAGCGGGTCTTCGTCGAGGCAGTTCAAATAAACGGAAACAGCCTCATTGTTCGTGATGTTCTCCAATCCATACTGTACTAAGCAATTGTAGAATTGTAACTTAGATTCCTCATAGATCCACGCCCACATCTGGACGGGCTCTTCCAGAGGCACTTCGTTGGTATTGCCATATATGATGCAGTTCCATAAGATAGGCTCGCAGTATTGGTAGAAGAAAATGCCTCCGCAGTTAACGCCTAGGGAATGGTTGTTGACCACAGTGAGGTTGGCAATCCAAGGCGAGGCGTCACAGAGGGCCAGACCGCCACCAAAATGCCCTGAGGTATTGTTGGCGAAGAGCGAATTAGTGATGCTACCTCTTCCAAGGTGGTTGCTACGGATGAAATAAAGTCCACCTCCATTGATGCCATAGTTGTGTTCAAACTTGCATCGGTCGATGTTGACAGCGCAACTATCTAGGCTTAATGCCCCGCCAATGGCAGTTTGCCCTATGTTGTAGCGGAAATCCGTATCGGTGATGTCCACCTCGCATTTCAGAAAACGCAATCCACCGCCATACATAAAATACACTGTATCCAACTTGGTGTAAGTCAGATTGTTGTTAACCTTGCAATTATGTATCACCACTTTGGAGTCTTCGGCATTTAAGGCTCCTCCGTGTTCACGTGAGAAGTTACAAAACAGGGTGCTGTGACTGATTTCCACATCATCGCTGCCAAAGATACGTAGTGCTCCACCATCCTGATCATCGTTGAGGGCGGCTTTACCGTATTGGAAGCGACAGTAATCGAATTGGCAAGCATCAGCCTTGTTCAAGCGTATGCCGTTCCAACCGCCACGGCCAGAATTGAAGACGTGAAACCCCGTTGTATCATCTATGGTGAAGAGGATAGAATCGTTTTCCGTGCCCAATGCGGTCAATGACGCACCATTCTCAACTCTAATGCTATAAAAGCCATCAAACAATACCGTCGTCCCCGCAAGGATACGCAGTGAATCTTGAACTTTTATATCGCCTGTGACCAGCACCGTGTCGGCATTCCAAACTCCTGACTGTGTCCCCGAAACCTCAATGGTTTGGGCTTGGGCAAAAATGGAGACCATCAAAAACAATAATAGGATTCTGTTTTTCATACTTTAAGTGATTTTTAAGTCGCAAAAGTAAGGCATATTTTCGTTTTTCGCCTTATGTCAATAAAAATAATTATTTTTGCAGGTTCAAAAAACGAGAAACACTTCAATTAATGGATAAATCTGCCTCCATATTGAATCATATGTCCCAAATGGAAGATTCGTTCTCTTTCGAATGGATCTTTTGGGCTGTTTTGTTGGGCTTGTTCTTGGGTCTTGTCATCAATATGGGGCCGGCTTTCATCACTTTGGTGCAAACCAGTCTGCATCAAGACTTTAAGTCGGCAGTGCAGTTTGCCTTCGGCGTTATTTTGAACGATGCCATCGTGATAGCACTCTGTATCTTCATTTCCGATAAGCTAAAGAATTGGTTAAGGGCCTCTGGTTTGCCATTACATGATGCCGTACCCTGGTTTTGTCTTGGGGCGGGGGCGATATTGGTGCTATTTGGGGTGTTCACCTTCCTCCAGAAGGCTAGGAAACACGAGACCCGCCAAGAACAAAGAGCCAAGGAGCTGATGCAACAGGAACCCCCAGAGGATCGTCCTTCATCTTTCTTCTTCATCGGTAAAGGCTTCGCCCTCAATGTGTTGAATCCGTTTGTTTGGATTTTTTGGTTTTCTGCAGTGGCCATTGTGGTGGGAGGTACACAAAACACCATCATCACCATTATCTTTTTCATTATTGTGTTGAGTACCAGTTTTGCGCTTGATGTCTTGAAAGCTTGGGGCGCGGCGAAATTGAAGCGCTTTTTCGATGCCGATCGCACCACATTGATGAACCGCGTTGCGGGCGTCCTGTTGGTGATATGCGGTCTCTATTTCATTGTTTATAAGGGAATTATCAACCTCGTCTAAATTATACTACTATGGAAGTCAAAAAAGCAAATTCCGGTTGGCTGGCGTTCCTCGTGAGCGGAATCGTTGCCATTGGTTATGGTGTATTGGCCATATCATTGACGGAGAAATTTATCGACATTCTCGAGATAGTTATGCGTATTTCAGGCATCTGCATCGCTGCAACAGGTGCCATTTTCCTGATTGCTGCGATAGTGCGGATGACCAAGAAGTTACCTTGGGGTCTGATTTTGTTGGAAGCGATAGCCTTGATGATAGTGGGCGTGCTTTCAAGCATTTATTCAACTAAAGCATTGGCGTTGCTGGTGATTCTCATTGGCATTTGGTCGGCCATGATTGGTGCTTTTATGCTGCTTGTTATGGCGCGTACCAAGAACCTTTGGAACAAGGGTTTCTATATTGTAAGTGCCATTATGAGCATCGTTTTCGGCGTTCTGCTCATAGCGCATCCTTTTGGTTTTGTTAAATGGTTTATCATCATGTCGGGTATCATCGCATTGGTGTTTGGCCTCATCATGATGATGTTCGCTTTTGCCGTACATCGTGCGGATAAGGAATTACAAGTGGAAGTCGTTGAGACCTCGACTGACAACGAGAATAATTAATCTGACAACTGCTGAAACGCTGTCCATGGTGCTACTTCGGGCAAGGGCGCTGTTACCTCTATTTGTGTCTTCAAAACAGGGTGCTCAAAGGCGATGCGCCAGGCATGCAGGCTGATGGAGGCATCGGGATTGCTGCGAGGATAGCCGTATTTCAAGTCGCCACGAATAGGGCAGCCAATGTGCGCCAATTGACATCTAATTTGATGATGTCTTCCTGTAAACAACTCGACTTCAAGCAGATAAAACGTTTCTGACTTTCCGACTACGCGATAGCTCAAGCGTGCCAACTTGGCTTCTTTGGTACCTTCGGGAACGACAAACGATTTGTTCATCTTCTCGTTTTTAACGAGGTAATTTTCCAACACATCAGCCTGCTTGGGCGGATGGTTCTTTACGAGGGCCAGATAGGTCTTGTGGAAGTCGCGGTCTTTCACTTTCACTGTCATGCGCGACAACGCTTTGCTCGTCTTGGCGAACACCACGGCGCCGCTCACAGGTCGGTCGATGCGGTGCACGAGGCCAGCGAACACATTGCCTGGTTTGTCGTATTTTTCCTTGATGTATTCCTTAACATCATCGAGTAGGCATTTGTCGCCTGTCTTGTCTCCCTGCACAATCTCTGAGGGGAGCTTGTTGACCACAATGAGGTGGTTATCTTCGTATAATATGCGGTCAGCTATTGTATTCATTGTTCTCGATGATTACGCCACAGCCGATGACAAACGGCTCTACCTCATGATACACCACCCCGAACTGCCCAGGTGCCACGCCCGAGATAGCCACCTCTGAGACAATGTCCGCACCGCACTCCGTGAGGCGAATCGATCCATAAGTGAACTCCGGCTGATGACGGATCTTGAAGCGGATGCGCTGTCCGTCGACAAACTGTAGGGCAGGGTTCATCGGCTGCAAGTCGCCCAAGGGGACGATGTTGGTGTATTGCGCCACGGGATCATAGCCTTGAGATACGTAAACAATATTGTTCGAAATATCCTTTTTCACCACAAACCAAGGTCCGCCTCCGAGGCCCAAGCCTTTGCGCTGCCCGATGGTGTGAAACCAGAAGCCCTTGTGACGACCTAGTTTCTTGCCCGTCTCTAACTCCAGGATATCGCCTGGCATCTCGCCGAGGTATTCACGGATATAGTCGTTGTAGTTGATTTTGCCCAAGAAGCAAATTCCTTGACTGTCATGGCGTTCCGCGCTTGGTAACTTGTACTGGGCGGCCAGACGGCGCACTTCGGGCTTGGGGAGATTACCAATAGGGAAGATGACCTTGCTCAGTTGGGCATAGGTGATGCGACCCAAGAAATAAGTCTGGTCCTTGAAGGTGTCGGCCGCTGTGCCGAGCCAGAAGATGCCTTTCTCGTCCTCCCACGAACGGGCATAATGTCCAGTGGCAATCTTGTCGAAGTTGTGGCCTTCCTTCTCCTCGAAGGCACCGAGCTTGATCCAGCGGTTGCACATCACATCAGGGTTGGGTGTGAGACCCTTGCGCACCATCTCCATAGTGTATTTGCCCACAGTCTCGAAATACTCGTGCTGAAGGTCGACGATATCAAACTTGCAGCCATATTTCTTGGCGATATAGGTCGTAATCTCGATGTCTTCCTCCGATGGACAGCTCGATAGGTCTTCCTTGCCTTCCATACCGATTTTGATATAGAAGATATGTGGGTCGTAACCCTGCTCTTTCAGCAGCGGCACCACCACGGAACTATCGACACCCCCTGAGACTAATGCGGCTATGTTCATGGTCTTGTAATTTGCTGCAAAAATAGGTATTTTTCGGTTGGTAGAGACGGTGCACCGTCTCTACATTATTCTGTCATCGAATAAGGCTTATCTTCAGCCCTCAAACCACGCTCCAAATTCGGCTCGCCGTCCATCTCAAAAATCAATTCTCCCCCCTGCATCAACTGCTCATGTGTGAGATACAATTGACTGATTTCCTCTCCATTGAGTGTTACTTTCTGCACATAACGGTTCTCATCACTAACCTCGGGTGCCTTGATTTCCAAGGTCTTGCCATTACCCAAGCGCACTTTCAGATAGGGTAGGTAAGGCGCACCTAATACATATTGGTCGCTGCCGGGACAGATGGGGTAGAAGCCCATCACGGAGAAGATATACCAGGCCGACATCTGCCCGCAGTCGTCGTTACCGCACAAACCATCGATATTGTTCTTGTAGAAGCGATTCATGATCTCGCGCAGCCAGTATTGCGTCTTGTAAGGCTGTGAGGTCCAGTTGTAGAGATAAGCAATATGGTGTGCTGGCTCGTTGCCGTGGTTGTAGCATCCCATAAGGCCTTCCTCGGTGACGTCCTCTGTGTTCTCGAAGAACTCAGGCGGTAGCTGCATGACAAACAAAGTATCCAAGTTGTGTATGAACTGTGCATCGCCGCCCATGGCCTCGATGAGACCTTTCACATCCTGTGGCACATAGAAGGAATACACCCACGAATTGCCTTCTACAAAGCCTTCGCCTTCGGTGTCGAAGAGGCTAAATGGGGTTTTCCAAGTGCCGTCGCTCATCATCGGGCGGGCGAAGCCAAGTTTGGTGTCGAAGGTATTGCGCCAATTGGCGGTGCGTTGCTTGTAGGTATTGGCCATTTCTTGGTTGCCAGCTTTTAATGCGGCTTGGTAGATAGCCCAGTCGTCATAAGCATACTCCAAGGTCACGGAAACGCATCCGCTGTTCTTGTCGAAAGGCACATAACCAAGCCGTTGGTAGTCGTCAAGGTTGACATAATAGGGACAAGTTGAGCTGCGTTGCATGGCTTTCAGTATGGCATCGTTTTGGTTTGCAACACCTTTGGTATAGGCATCCGAAAGCACCGATACGCCATGGTAGCCAATCATGCACCAGTTTTCGTTGCCCATGTGCGACCACACTGGCAACAATCCGTGGACGCTCTGCTCGCTGTGTTTCAGCATCGAAGTAACCATGTCGGCATTGCGTTGAGGTTGCAGCACGTTGAAGAGCGGATGCAGGGCGCGGTAGGTATCCCACAAAGAGAAAACGGTGTAATTGGTAAAACCCTCAGCTTGGTGAATGTTGTGGTCGAGGCCGCGATACTGCCCGTCCACGTCCATGTAAATGGAGGGATTGATCATCGTGTGATAGAGCGAAGTGTACAACATAGTCTTCTGGTCTTCAGTGCCTTCCGCTTGTAAAATGGAGAGTTCTTTGTTCCATTTGGCTTGTGTCTCGGCCAAAAGCTGCTCAAAGCCTCTGCCATCGGTCTCGGCATGGAGGTTGCGCAAGGCACCTTCGGTACTGGTGGCCGAGAGGGCGACTTTCATCTCCAAGGTTTTGGGTTTTTCGAAAGTGAAATAGGCCACAATCTTGCGCCCCGTCATTTCAGGGAAGTTGTGTTTGACGTCAAACTTACCCCAGCCGCCGTTGTATTTGGGCTTCTGCAACTCGCGATAGCCGTAGTCCTTAATGGGTTGATTGAAACTAATGGCGAAATAGGTGTAATTCGTCCTTGCCCAACCATTGGTGATGCGATAGCCTGTCAGCAGTGTGTCGTTTTCCACGCGGAGGTTGGCCCAAAGGGTCTTTCCATCGTAGTTGTAGATGCCGTGCTGCAAGTCCAAAACGATAATGCCATCCTGGCCTTCGGGATAGGTATAACGGTGGATGCCAGCGTGTTCTGTTGCGGTTAGCTGGGCTTTAACGCCATAATCCTGCAAAAAGACTTCATAATAACCAGGAACTGCTATCTCACTATCATGGCTGAAACGTGAACGGTAGCCTGCATCTGGGTGGGTTTGTGTCCCCGGATTGAATTTGATTTCTCCTGTAATAGGCATCACCAAAATGTCGCCTAAGTCGGAATGCCCTGTACCACTGAAATGCGTGTGGCTGAAGCCCACGATAGTGCTGTCTTTGTGCTGATAGCCAGCGCAATACTCATACACCCGAGGTTGGTACACGCCATCGATGTCATGCGGCACAGTGTCGGTGTCGGGACTGAGCTGCACAATGCCGAAAGGCGCGCAAGCCCCAGGGAAGATATGCCCCATGCCGTTCGTCCCAATAATGGGGTTAACATATTGGATGTAATCGGCGACGGGTTCTAACTCAGTGGTCGCGTCAGGTTTTTCGCTACAACCAAAGGTCAAAATGCCGATGAAAACGAATAATGAATAGCGGATTTTCATGTGTCGAAGAATTAAAAACGCAAAAATAGAATAAAATTCAATTCAAATTATTTTCGTAGTTTTGCAAAACAAATCACAGTCATGGCCATACCAAGGGAAACAGTTGAACAGATTCTGCAAACCGCTCGTATTGAAGAGGTTGTGGGCGAATTTGTCACACTGAAAAAGAGTGGGGCAAGATACCTTGGTTTATGCCCTTTCCATAATGAAAAAACACCTTCTTTTACAGTTAGTCCTACGCATAACATATATAAATGTTTCGGTTGTGGAAAAGTAGGTGATCCTGCAAAGTTTTTAATGGAATACGAGCATTATACTTTTCCTGAAGCATTACGTTATCTTGCCAAAAAATATAACATTACAATTGAAGAAGAACAGCCTACTCCAGAAGAGTTGATGCAACGTGATATCCGCGAGAAGATGTTCAATATCAACGAGTTTGCCGACAAGTATTTCGTTGATACACTGTGGAATACCGAAGAAGGCAAGACTATCGGCTTGGAGTATTTCCGCGAGCGCGGCTATCTCAACCCCATTATCGAGAAGTTCCATCTTGGCTTCAATCCTGATTCCGCCCGTTGGGATGCCTTTACCGAACATGCCAAGAAAAATGGCTATTCCGAAGAATTGTTGGAGCAGATAGGCCTGTCCATCAAAGGCTCAAAGGGCCTTTACGACCGTTACCATGGTCGTGTGATGTTCCCCATCCACAGCCTCACAGGACGCGTCATCGGCTTTGGCGGACGTATCCTCACCAACGACAAGAAAAGTCCGAAATACCAAAACTCGCCTGAGTCGGAAATATACGACAAGAAACAGACGCTCTATGGCATCTATTTTGCCAAAAACGCCATCGCCCGTCAGGACGAGTGCATCCTCGTGGAAGGCTATTTCGATGTGCTGCGTATGCACCAGATCGGTATCGAGAATGTGGTGGCCAGCAGCGGCACTTCGCTGACGATGGAGCAGATTCGCCTCGTGAAGCGCTACACGAAGAACATCACTATGCTCTACGATGGTGATGCGGCTGGACTTCATGCGGCTCTGCGAGGCACTGACATGATTCTCTCCGAGGGTATGAACGTGCGCGTAGTAGTTCTGCCCCCCGAGCACGACCCCGACACATTCGGCAAGGAGTTTTCGACGGAATATGTCAGCAATTACTTGAAAGAGAATGCTAAAGACTTTATCCGTTTTAAGACCGAGTTGTTGCTGAAAGATGCCGAAAACGACCCCATCAAACGCGGGCAGGTCATCCGCGACATTGTGGAAACCATCTCCGTCATCCCAGACAGTATTTTCCGTATCACCTACGTGAAGGAATGCAGTCGCCTTTTGGATATGCCCGAGCAGACGCTTACCAACGAGCTGAACAAGATTCTAAGAGCAAAGCTGAAGAAAAACTTGGGCATTGAGGATAACACGATTCCCGAGCCCGATACCACCACGCCCAAACAGGAAGAAACCGTTGAAGAACAGCTGCCTGCAGGTTATTATCAAGAGCGTGAATTGGTGAAGTTGCTGCTGATGTACGGCAAAGAGATGATTATCGATGAGCGCTTGGACGAGAATGGGGAAAAGATTTATGAGCAAGTCTCTGTAGCCCAGTTGATTGTCGATGACTTGAAGATGGATGACTTCCTTTTCACCAATGTAGTCAATCGCAAGATCTTCGACATTTTCGACCAAGCCATTGACGCAGGCTATATTCCTGATGACCAGTATTTTGTCTCCCACGAAGATGAGACCATCGCCCAATTGGCTGCCGACCTGCTCTCCACACCTTATAAACTCGACCAATGGGAAAAGTACGGCATTTTCGTCAAACAAGAGGAAGATGTGCTGAGAGCCACGGTGCTGTCATCGATTTATCGTTACAAAGACCTTATCATTGAGGAGCGGCGGAAAGCCGTGGAGGAGGAACTGAAAACTACTACCGACCCCGCCGACCAACTCATCCTGCTCAAGCAGAAAAAAGACCTCGATGATATCCGCAAGCAGATTAATAAGGAGTTAGGGATTGTAATAGCCAAGTAATCAGTAGGCTTCGACCGCTTATAGATCCCAGTCACACAGGCCATTGCGAGGGATGACATAAGCAGTCGAAGCCTTTCTGCCCATGTCATTCCTAGCAGGGATAGGCGGGGATGGAATCTATGGGCAGAAAGAATGTTTAATCTATGCCTTCAAAATCAACAAGTCGATTAATTATTCCCAAAAACTCCGTATTTTTGCGGCCAAAATAAGAACGATATGTTTACCAGGCGTAGAAAATGGCGTGTGCCGGCCGGACAGGAACCGACAGCATTGGACAAGAAAGTGATGGCGATGGAGGCCAAAGGTGCGATGGTGCCCAAACGCAGCCTCATACGCACCCCTGAAGAGATTGAAGGCATCAAAAAGAGTGGTGTCATCAACACGGCCATCCTTGACCTTGTGGGCGAGAAGATCCACGCAGGTATGAGCACTTTGGAAATCAATGACTTGGTGCATAACTACACCATTGAGCATGGTGCCATTCCCGCCACTTTGGGCTACGAAGGCTTCCCGAAGAGCGTCTGCACCTCCATCAACGAGGTGGTCTGCCACGGCATCCCTTCAGCCAAGGAAATCCTGAAGGAAGGCGATATCATCAATGTAGATTGCACAACCATTTTGGACGGCTATTACGCAGATGCCTCGCGCATGTATGTCATCGGCAAGACCACAGCCCGCAAGCAGAAGCTGGTTGATGTGGCCAAGGAATGCCTCTACATTGGTATGGAAGCTGCCAAGCCTTTCGGCTTCGTTGGCGACATCGGCAATGCTATCCAGCAGCACGCCCACAAGAACGGCTTTAGCGTGGTGCGCGACCTCTGTGGTCACGGTGTCGGCCTTAAGTTCCATGAAGACCCGGAAGTGTTGCACTACGGCAAGAAAGGCACAGGTATGTTGCTCGTTCCTGGCATGGTGTTCACCATCGAGCCGATGATCAACATGGGCACGTGGAAAGTCTTTGTCGACAGTGCCGATGGTTGGACGGTTATCACCGAGGACGAACTGCCCTCCGCGCAGTGGGAACACACCTTCCTTATGACGGAGACAGGGTTGGAGATTCTGACGCATTAAGCGTTGATATCATTAACTGTAAACAAAAGAACTTGCGGGAAATCTTCTTGCGGGTTCTTTTTTGTTTGCCTTGACTATTCATAAAAAGAGTTTCTTTATTTTTGCCAAAACTTTATTGTATCACCATGAAACGATTCGCAATACTCCTTTTGGCTATCATAGGCCTCACTTCGTGCACTAACAGCTTGAATGTTAACATCGTTAACCCCAATGTGGAACAGCAATTCCATGAGCAAGCTTTATCCACAGCACAGCCCCGCTTCAGTTGGAACTATGAGACCTTGGAAAACGAGGTGGTGCAACAAAACTACCGCATCATCGTGGCTACAAGCCCTGAGAATGTCCAAAATAGCATTGGTGACCTTTGGGATTCTGGAGTAGTTCCCTCAAACCAAATGCTTTACATCCCTTACGCAGGCAAGGAACTCAAAAGTCGTGATAAAGCCTATTGGAAAGTCATAACAACAGTGACGGCCGAAGGCAAGAAGGCAAAGGTTGAAAGTGAAGTCAAATCGTTTGAAATCAGCTTGTTGAATCCAGAAGATTGGCAAGCCAAATGGATTGGACACGAGTTTGAGGATGATGTTTTGGTAGGTCATACCCGCTTGGCCGCCCGTTACCTCCGTAAGGACTTTGCCCTCAAAGGCGAGATCAGCAAAGCAAGACTCTATGTCAGCGGCATGGGTGTCTATAGTGCTTATTTGAACGGCACCGAAGTCGCACCCGAAGAGCTGCTAAAGCCTACGCTTTCTTGGTATTCCAAGCGCGTGTATTTCAACACCTATGATGTGACCTCGATGCTCCAACAGGGTGACAACGCCATAGGCATTATCCTTGAAGGCGGTCGCTACTCGACCATTCGATACGATGTCAAAAACCCCAACTGGGACGGCACTGAGAATGCGTTTGGTTTCGGCACGCCACGACTACTACTTCAATTGGAAGTGACCTACAAGAACGGTCAAAAGGAAACCATTGTCAGTGACGATACTTGGAAAATCACCAATCGCGGTCCCATCCGCACCGCTAATGAATATGACGGCGAAACCTATGATGAGAACTATGAACTCGGTGCGTGGAACCAACCCAATTATAATGACACCGATTGGCTTCAAGCCGAACTTGTCGAAGCCCCGGAAGGTCAACTCAGTCCTCAGCCCAACCCCAACATCACCGTGATGGAAAAACAGAAGCCCGTCGCCATATTCCAAAAAGATGGCAAATGGTATTTGGATATGGGGCAAAACATGGTCGGGTTTGTCGATATGAAGGTACGTGGGCAACAACCAGGCGATATGATAACCCTGCGTTTTGCCGAACTCTTGACACCAGACAGCCTTCTTTATACCGCCAACCTTCGTGGTGCCGAATGTACAGATCGCTACATCGTCACTAAAAACTCTCAACTTTCAACTGACTCTCAACTCTCAACTCTCAACTCTACACTAAACTGGCATCCTATGTTCGTTTATCACGGCTTCCGCTATGTTGAGATTTCAGGCCTTCGCGAAACACCCAATTTGGATGACTTTGAGGGTTGGGTAATCTATGATGAGATGCCTGTCACAGGCTCGTTTGAGACTTCCAACGAAATCATCAACGCGGTGTATCACAACGCCTATTGGGGTATCCGAGGCAACTACCGCTCTATGCCCACCGACTGTCCGCAACGTGATGAACGTATGGGTTGGACTGGCGACCGCACTACGGGCAACTACGGCGAGTCGTACATCTTTGACAACCACCAGCTTTATGCCAAATGGCTCAATGATGCCGAGGACTGTCAATGGGATAACGGCTCATTGCCCAATGTCATCCCGCCCTATTGGCGTGGCTATACCGACAATATGACTTGGGTCGGTGCAGTGGTCACTGTGGCCGACATGCTCTATACTCGCTTCGGGGACTTTGAGCCCATTCGACAGCATTACGATGCCTTGAAGAAATGGATCCTGCACATGAAGGATGACTATATGAGGGGAGGTCTTATGCCACGTGACACTTATGGCGACTGGTGTATGCCCCCCGAATCGCTCGAACTCATCCACTCCAATGACCCTACGCGCATCACAGATGCCACGGTGCTTTCTACGCCATTCTATTGTTACCTCTGTGGAAAAATGGCCAAATTTGCAGAAGTCTTGGGTTTTGTTGAGGACGCGGCTTTCTTCCAACAGGAAATCACCACCTCCACCGTGGCCTTCAACAACAAGTATTTCAACCGCGTGACAGGCATCTATGCCAACAATACCGTGACCGCCAACATCCTGCCTTTGTGGTTTGGTATGGTACCTAAAGGGTTGGAAGATAAGGTGATGAACAGTATTGTGGACAAAACAATGAAGGAATGTGGCGGTCATGTCTCAACGGGTGTGGTGGGTATCCAACAGCTGATGCGCACGCTGACGGAATATGGTCATGGTGACCTTGCCTTCAAAATTGCCTCTAACGACACCTATCCCAGCTGGGGTTATATGTACCGCAATGGTGCTACCACTATCTGGGAACTCTGGAACGGCAACTCCGCCGACCCAGCCATGAACTCGGGCAATCATGTGATGCTTCTCGGTGACCTCATCCTTTGGGAATATGAATACCTCGGCGGAATTCGCGCTTTAGAGCCAGGCTACAGCAAAATCCAACTCAAGCCTTATCCCATTGAGGGATTGGACTTTGTGAATTGTACTTATAATTCCGTCTCAGGTCGCATCGAAAGTCATTGGAAACGCGAAGGCAACCGTTTTGAATGGGACATTGTCGTTCCGGCAAATACTACCGCCGAGGTCTGTCTGCCCACTGCCGATGGCTACGAGGTGAAGACTTATGGCAGTGGGAAATACCATTTTTTGTCAGAATTATAACAGAAATTGTCCTCCTATAGATTCCCGCCGACCCACATACCTCTGTTGGAATGACATAGGAGGACAATTTCCAACAAGTCCATCATTTCTTCACTCTATCTGGATTCTCCGCAATGAACTTGCTCCAGTCGGGTTTGCGATGTGCCTTGGCTTTCTCGGTAGTGTGTTTGGTGTAGTTCACATCCTTGCCTTTGCTGATGGAATGGCATACTGCCGCGCCTACAGCATCGGTGGCATCGAAAAACTCAGGGTTTTCATCGGTCTTCAGAATGAAATGCACCATCTTGGCCACCTGTTCCTTTGAAGCGTTGCCGTTGCCTGTGATGGTTTGCTTGATGGTCTTGGGTGAGTATTCGAAAATGGGAATGTCGCGATAGAGTGCAGCGGCCATAGCTACCCCTTGGGCACGGCCTAGTTTCAGCATTGACTGTACGTTTTTCCCGAAAAAAGGTGCCTCAATGGCCAACTCATCAGGATGGTATTCATTGATGATTTCCAAGACACGCTCGAAGATTTTCTTCAGCTTGAGCGCCTGGTTCGCCAACTTCTTCAAATTGATGACACCCATTGTGAGGAGTTCTAACTTCTTGCCTTGCTCACGAATCACGCCATAGCCCATCACCATCGTGCCGGGGTCAATGCCTAATATGATTTTTTCTTGGTCCATTCTGGATTTTTTGCAAAGGTAGGCAAATCTTGGGGAATGGAACCCTCGAAAGAATAATTCTTTTCTACTCGAACAGGTCGGTTAAACTGTGTTACGGAAAAAATTTTATATTTGCTGTTGAAAAATGGAAACCATTTAACTATAAAAGGATGTAACATATATAAAACAGTCACAAACAATATACATACGATGAAGATACTACATACCAGCGATTGGCACTTGGGTCATGTACTTTATGGCTACGATCGCACAAATGAACAACAATCCATGCTTGACCAAATGGTTAAGATTGCCAAAGAGGTAAAGCCAGATCTTTTTCTTGTTTCAGGAGATGTTTACCACACCGCTGACCCGAAGCCTGCGGTGCAGAAGATGTTTAACAAGGCCATTGCAGACTTATGTAAGGCTTGTCCGGAAATGACCATTGTCGTCACAGCTGGCAATCACGATAGCGGTACAAAGCACGAAATCTTCAAAACACCTTGGGAAGCACTCAATGTGCATGTGGTTGGTAAGTTCGACAAGGACAACCTAAAATCCCATATCATCGAAGTTACAGGGAAAGGATATGTTATTGCCCTGCCGTTCACATACGATCGTTTCTTGCCCGAGGATATTTACCAGCAGATGATAGATTTGGTCAATGAAAAGAACACGGAAAATTTACCCATCGTGTTTAGTGCGCATACGGCTATCTCAGGGGTTGATTTTTCGGGACACGAAGATGCAAACGACAAGCGCGTAGGAGGCGTGGATATTGTTGATGTCAGCTCCATTGGCCACGGATATGATTATTTGGCACTAGGCCATATCCATAAGCCGCAGTTTGTGCACACAGGTAAGCATAATGTGCGCTATAGCGGCTCGCCAATGGCTGTCAGCTTTGATGAAGCCTACGCACATTCGGTGACGATAGTGGATATTCCTGAGCATGGCATACAGCTCACGGATGACAATTACACCATCAAGGAGATTAATAATCCGTGTCCATTGGTTACGTTACCGAATCCCGACGACACGAAGGTGTTTGGCCGATGGGAAGCAGTGAATGCACTGTATGAGGCTTACCCCCAAGATACCCAAGCCTATATTCGTCTCAACATCCTTGACCCCGAAACCATGCCGTCAAACGCTTACGACAAAGCTGTTGAACAAGCCAAGGGCAAAGACTATACTTTCTGTTTCATCAACGCCAAGCGTAGGACGGCAGAACGCGGCAATGGCGGTCAGCAACAAATGACCGTGGAGGAATTCCAAGCCACTGACCCATGGAAAGTGGTGCAGATGTATGCCGCTGACACCCACAATGCCTTGTTTAACGAACAAGATATGCAACCGTTGTTTGAAGAAGTGATGGATGAACTTAAAACCAAGGAGGATTAATCATGAAACTGAGAAAACTGGAGATTCATAATATTGCATCCATTGAGGATGCCGTCATCGATTTTGAAGCTGCACCGCTCGCCGATAGCAATGTCATTCTTATTACAGGAGAGACGGGTGCGGGTAAGTCCACCATTTTGGACGCCATCTGTTTGGCCCTCTATGCCACTACGCCGCGTATGAACAACACGGAGATGGACGGCAAATGGCAGGAAAACGAAACCGATGAGATGGATATCACGGACACGCTACAGCTGATGCGAAAGAACACCGGCGAAGCCTACGCGCGTCTGTCATTTCTTGGCAGCGATGGCAATGATTATTTCGCTGAGTGGAGCGTTGAGCGGAAGAGAAAGAACCTCAACCGAACCTGGTCGTTGGCAAACCTTACTCACCCTGAAGCCTCACCCCAAGCAGGCAACGGCAAAGGAAGTGCCAAGGATAATGAGATCAAGCAGGCCATACAAGCGGCGGTGGGTTTGACTTTCGACCAGTTCTGTCGGACTACTATGTTGGCTCAGGGCGAATTTACCCGTTTTCTCAAAAGTGGCAACAAAGAGAAGGCATCCATCCTCGAAAAAATCACCAACACCGAACAATATGCCCAAATTGGGGCTAAGGTGTATGATTTGACGCATCACAAGTATGAGGAAGAAATGAATAAGGTGGATCCAACGGAGAAGGAAAAACAACAGCTTCCAATGGAAAAGAGAACAGAGTTGGAGGAACGCATCAAAGCCATCGAAGAGCAACTTAAGGCACTGAACGCTCAACTTGAGACTGAGCGAAAAAAAGCAGAATGGCTGTTGACGGAGAAGACTCTTCTCTCCAACCAGACAAATGCAGAGGAAGCTTTAAAACAAGCCCAAGATGCCATGGTATCGGATGCCTATAAAGCCAAGCAACAGAATGTGAAGGATTGGGATAGCACGGAAGAGGCCCGCAAGTCGCTGGCGGCCATTGATGAGGCAAAAAAAGCGATGGATACGGCTGACAAAATGATTCAACAGTTAAAACCTCAATATATGATGTTGCTCAATGGTCAAGAATTCATGCGTCTGAAAATGGATTCGATCAGTGGTCAGATAAAGCAGATTGATGATGAAATCAAAGCTGAAGGTGGTCAACTTGTTTCGATTGAAGACTTGAACAAACAGAGAGACGAAGCATTGACAGCATTGGGCAATATTGGTACGGCCAAAGCTCGGGTGGAAGCTTATTTTACGAAAATGAAAGAGCAACAGAAGAAGCTGAACGAACTCAATGAGAAAAAGCAGCTGATTGACGAGAAAAACAAACAGGTTGCTGAGATGAAGCCCAAGGTAGAAAAGGCGAAAAAAGAATACGACGAGTTGGACAAAGAATACGAGCGTCTGAACTTGGCAGTCGGCACTTTGGCCGAAAAGCTACGTGAAAACTTGCAGGTGAACCACAAATGCCCGATTTGCGGCCAAGCCGTGAAATCGCTAGACAGCGTGCCTCACGAGAAGCAATTGCAAGCCATTGTGGCCCAAGCAAAAAAGAAACGCGATGATGCTAAGCAACTCTTTGACGACTTGAGTGACAAATATAATAAGTGTACTATTTGGCTGAACCAGAACGTTCCGACATACAACAAAGACGTACAAGCTTTCAACGAAGACCAATCGCTCAATAAGGCTAAGGACGATGCTTTGCTCTCGTTAGGAAAATGTGATATCAAAACATTGGACGAGCATACCAATGAAGTTTTGGAGCAGGCAAAGAAAAAAGCGGAAGAGCAGAAAGAGAACCTTGAAGAGAAGATTACTCGCGCGAAGAATTGTGAAAAACTACAAAGAGATTTTGACGATTTGAAGAAAGACAAGGACATTATTGAGCCTTCGCTCAACCAAATGTGTAAGGATGTGCCGGAATGGGAGTCTCTTACATATCAAAAAGCGGAAGTGTTACCCAACATTGTCTCCAAGGTGCATTCATTATCGAACGGTATCACGACTGCTATAACGAACAAGGAAACGGCAACAGACACCTTGCATACCAATCGAGACCTTCTTGATGCCTTCTTAGGAGAACATCCTGATATGACCGAGCAAAGATTACAGCAGCTTCTGCAACTCAAGGATACTATCGGACGTCAACGCCAATCTGTTGAAAATGCAAAGGGAGCGCTTGCCAATGCCCAAGGTGCTTTGGGTACCATAAACGGGCAGATAGAAGCCCATCAGAAGGATAAACCGGTTATAGCTGAGAATGAGACTGTTGAGTCATTGAATGGTATCATAAAGGACCTTAATGACCAGATAACACCTTTGGGTAAGGAATCTGGAGCCATCGGACAACAATTGAAAGATGATGACGCACTGAAAAACGAGGTGGTCGAGCTTAAAAAAGATTATGAACAGAAGAGAGTTGTCTTTGAACGATGGAACAAACTTGACAAATTGATTGGCGATGCCAAAGGCGACAAGTTCCGACTCATCGCACAAAGTTACATTCTCTCCAACTTGGTCAAAGCTGCCAACATTCACATGCGAACCCTCACCGATCGATATACCTTGCATGCCGTGCCGGGACAAGAGCTGATTATTCTCGTCGAAGATGCCTACCAAGGCGGGGTGAAACGTCCAGCGAGCACCATCTCAGGCGGAGAGAGTTTCCTTGTCTCCTTGGCTTTGGCTTTGGCTTTAAGCGAGATAGGTCAGAGTTTGAAGGTGGAAACTTTGTTTATCGACGAGGGATTTGGTACGTTGAGCGGTGAACCGTTGCTTCATGCCATCAACACGCTTGAGTCGTTGCATACCAATAATAATCGACAGGTGTGTGCCATCAGCCATCGTGAAGAGGTGAAGGAAAAAATACCCGTACAGATCCAGGTCAACCAAAATCCGCAATCTTCCAGCAGTACAATAGATATTGTGCCGCACATTTAGCGATAAAGACTTCATATATAGAATATTTTATTAATGTTTGGAATGGTTTTTGTGATTTTTATTATTTAGCCAACCACTTAAACATAAGAAAATGAAAGTATTACGTATTTTATTCGTGGCTATGGTCATTATGATGGCATCGAGTGCCATGGCGCAGACCGTCTACAACAGCAGCGGTTCGAGCTGTGGCAAGATTGAGAGTAACGGCACCATCCGTAATTCTAGCGGATCCAGCGTCGGCAGGTTCGATAGTGATGGCACCATCCGCAACAGCTCGGGTTCCAGCATTGGCAAGATTGATAGAGACGGCACCATACGCAACAGTTCTGGTTCTAGCATCGGTAAGCTTGATAAGGATGGCACGGTGCGCAACAGCTCAGGCTCTAGCATCGGCAAGGTGGAGAGTGACGGCACAGTGCGGAACAGCTCTGGTTCCAGCATTGGCAAGGCCGCAAGCATCCCCCGCGAGTGGGTGGCTGCTTATTTCTTCTTTTTCCCGTTCTATTAGTTTTACCCAAACAACTCTGCCCCTAATTCGTATACCGAAGCCACAGGCACTAACTGGATTTTAAACCGATTGGTATCTCCCTTGGTGCTTTGTTTACGAAAGGCATATTTGGGTAAATTTTGAAAGGAAATCGCCCAAATCTTGTATTTTTTACCACATTTGGGCGATTTTTTTGCATAATTCAAAGAAGTTTATGTATTTTTGCCTGCAAAATGACAACTCAATATGGATACACTCATCGGACGAAAACGAGAAATGGAAGAACTGGAACGCTGCATGAATTCCAAGCGTTCGGAGTTCGTTGTTATCTATGGCAGACGGCGTGTCGGGAAGACCTTCCTCGTGCGGAATTTTTTCCACGACAAATACACCTTTTATTATGTGGGCGCACACAAAAGCACCCAAAAGAAACAGTTGGACAACTTTTCAAAGGCTTTGGCTAAATACGGTACTTTTGACGAGCAGCCCAAACCGAATACTTGGAGTGAGGCTTTTGATGCCCTTTCGGTTTTGTTGGAACGAAGCAACCATCAAAGGAAGGTGATTTTCATTGATGAAATGCCATGGATTGACAACAAAACCAGCGATTTCGTGGAGGCATTGGAGTATTTCTGGAACAGTTGGGTGGCCATACGCGATGACATCGTCCTCATCGCTTGCGGCAGCGCGACTTCATGGATGGTCGATAAACTGATTTCCAATCAAGGTGGGCTGCACAACCGCATCACACGCCAAATCTATTTGGCTCCATTCACTCTCAACGAATGCAAGCAATATCTTGACAATAAAGGATTTGGATGGGACTATTATCAAATCATCCAGTGTTATATGGTGCTTGGTGGTGTGCCCTATTATTTAAGCCTGCTCGAACCCAACTTAAGCCTTCCACAAAACATAGACGCACTCTTTTTCGCTATCGGCGGAAGACTCAGCGATGAGTTTGACGAACTCTACAACTCTCTCTTCTCAAAAGTCGACCGTTATGTTGATGTCGTGAAGGCATTGTCGGCCAAACGCGAGGGCCTGACTCGGTATGAATTGGAAACAGCCTCCGGACTTTCTGGCGGCAATCTGACACGTGTGCTGAAAAATCTGCAACGCTGCGACTTCATCATGAAATTTGCCCAGTTCGGCTGCAAAAAGAAAAACACAATTTATAGAATATCTGACTTTTACACACTTTTCTATTTTCGCTTCATTGAGAGCAACAACGACAAAGATCCTGAGTTTTGGATGCACAACTTTATGACCCGAAGCGTAGAGACGTGGGAAGGTTTCACCTTTGAAATGGTCTGCCTCAAGCACCTTAACGCCATCAAAAAAGGATTGGGCATTTCGGGTATCGCCACCACGGTATCTTCGTGGCGAATGGGGCCAAAAAAGGACGAAAACGGGAATGTAAAGCAAAAAGGCGCACAAATCGATTTGATAATCACCCGTATCGATAAGATGATGCATTTGTGCGAGATAAAATTCGCCTCGAAACCCTATGTTATCACCAATGATTACAAGGAGAAACTTAACGAAAGGATGACGACTTTCCGCAACGAGACCAAGACATCACACAAATTGGTTCACACAATGATAACACCATTTGGAGTGGCCAAGGGCAAGCGATATGGTATATTGCACAGCGAAATCACCGCCAAGGAATTATTTTCTGATTAGGAAATCGCCCAAATATATCTATTTATCCATTTATTTGGGCGAAATTTAATAGAAAAACGCCCAAATCTTGTATTTTTATACCACATTTGGACGATTTTCAAATTGTTTACGCGTTTTACCCAAACAACTCACTACCCAATTCATACACCGATGCCACAGGCACAATCTCGATCTTGAATCGCTTGGTATCCAATCCTTTAGCATTGTATTTCGAGACAAATATCTTCTCAAAGCCTAATTTGTCGGCTTCGGCAATGCGGGCTTCGATGCGGGTGACGGCGCGGATTTCGCCCGAGAGACCCACTTCGGCAGCGAAGGCATAGCGTGAGGGAATGGGCATATCGGCATTCGAGGAAAGCACGGCGGCAATGACAGCCAAGTCAATGGCGGGGTCATCGACGTGAAGGCCGCCTGCGATGTTGAGGAACACATCTTTTATGGAGAGTCGGAAACCAGCGCGTTTCTCCAACACGGCCAATAACATGTTCATCCTGCGGATGTCAAAGCCGGTGGCGGAGCGTTGCGGCGTGCCATAGGCAGCGCTGCTTACCAAAGCTTGTGTCTCGATGAGCATAGGGCGTTGGCCTTCCATCGTGGCAGCTATGGCGATGCCGCTTACTTCCTCATCGCGCTGAGAGAGCAGGATCTCGCTGGGGTTAGTCACCTCGCGGAGCCCCGTGGCATTCATCTCGAAGATGCCCAACTCGGAGGCCGACCCAAAGCGGTTCTTGATGGTACGCAAAATGCGGAAACCATAGTGGCGGTCGCCCTCAAACTGCAAGACCGTGTCGACGATATGCTCCAAGATCTTCGGTCCGGCGATGCTGCCATCCTTGGTGATGTGGCCGATGAGGAACACGGGCACCTGATAGGCCTTGGCAATCTTATTCATCTCGGCGGCCGTCTCACGGATTTGCGAAATGCTGCCTGCCGCGGCATCCACATAGGGAGACTCCAAGGTCTGGATGGAATCCACCACCACGATGTCGGGCTGCACGTTCTTGAAGTGTTTCAAAATTTCCTGCGTGTTGGTCTCGGTGAGGATGAGGCAGTCGGTGTTGTGGATGCCAATGCGCTCGGCCCGCATCTTGATTTGGGTCTGGCTCTCCTCGCCGGAGATGTAAAGCACCTTACGGCCAGCAAGTTGCAAAGCCGTCTGTAAGAGTAAGGTTGACTTGCCGATGCCAGGTTCACCGCCTACAAGGGTGAGCGAGCCAAGCACCAAGCCGCCACCCAACACGCGGTTGAGTTCCTCGTAGGGCAAGATGATGCGCTGTTCCCTGGCGTTGGTGATTTCCTTGATGGGCAAGGGGAGGCTTTGGCTCTCAAGCTCGATGTTTTTCTTCACCGATTTGGCTTCCTTTCCCGTGACGACGGTCGACTCTTCGCATGTGTTCCAAGCACCGCAAGCGGGGCATTTCCCGAACCATTTCGGTGACTCGTTGCCACATTCCTTGCAGAAGAAGACGGTTTTTTCTTTTGCCATAGTGTTTGCCTTTATCATCGCTTCGCGTCATTGCGAGGAGGAACGACGAAGCAATCCAGGGAATAAACTTATTTTCTGGACTGCTTCGTTCCTCGCAGTGACGCAGAGCGTGTTTGTTTATGCCGCAAAAATAAGAAAATAGCCTCGTAAAAGAGTAGAGTCTAAGATTTTTCCTATTTTTGTCCCAAAATCAGGAGGTTGGATGAAAAAACGTCTACTCACACTGCTTATGGTCATCTTCACTTTGCCGCTCTTCGCCCAGCAAGGCGATGTGATGCTGTGTGAAGGTTTCTTCAACCCTTGGCTTGATGAGGGTTGGGATGCGAAGGGGGACGACTGGGTGGTGTGGTACATTTCCAACACTACTTTTGCTGGCGGCAAGGCCCACGAGATGCAGATGTATCCTGACTTCAACTTTGAAGGTACCACCCGCCTTGTGACACCTGCCGTGGATCTGGACAAATACGATTTCATCAACATCCAGTTCAACCATTGCCTTGAAGCCATGCAGGGAAAGATAGACGCCAGAATCGGCATCGGCATCTCGCAAAACGGCGAGGACTGGGAGAGCATTTGGGAGGATACTTTGGTGGGTAGCATCGCACAAAGCCAATATCTGCTCACCTTCGATATGGAGGAATGGTCGACCAAGGAGCCGCAGTTCTGCCTTTATTTCACTGGTCATGGAGCCTATGTGAACAGCTGGTACATCGACAACATTTTCATCTTCGCGGCGAAGAAGAACAAATATGGTGGCATCGATGACACCGATGAGAATGGCTTCATTGCCTCGGCGTCGCACATCACCACATTGAAAGGTCCCTCGGCGGGTACGGTGACTAGCTTCTCGAAGATGCGGAAGTCGCGTAGTCGCTATGCCCGTGTGGTTGAAGGCCGACAAAAACGGTGGTGGCAGTTTTGGAAGTAATAGTATGAGAACCCCAAAGATAGCATTTGTATTGTTTTTGTTGTTCGTGACACTGACGGTATGGTCGCAGGAGTTCACGAGCAGCAACTTGCCCATTGTGGTCATTGAGACTGATGGCGGTGTCAATATCCCCGATGAGCCCAAGGTCTTGGCTACAATGAAAATCATTTGGCATCAGGACGGCTCGCGCAACTATATGAGCGATATTGACAACCCCGAGTTTCTCAACTACGACGGGCGCATCGGCATTGAGCGGCGTGGCTACTCCTCGCAGATGGTTTCCGACAAGAAGCCTTATGGCTTGGAGACCTTGCAAGACGACGATGTTACCAACAACAATGTTAGCCTTTTTGGAATGCCTGCCGAAAACGACTGGATTCTCAACCCCTTAGCCTACGACCAAACGGGTATGCGTGACGTGTTGGCCTACGAATTGTCGAACCAAATTGGCCAATACGCCTCTCGAAGCCAATATTGCGAGGTGGTCCTCAACGGCAATTATCGTGGTCTTTACGTCTTCATGGAGAAAATCAAGGTCGACAAAAACCGTGTCAACATAGAAAAGATGGACGAGACCTGCAACCAACCGCCTGAGGTGACGGGAGGTTACATAGTTCAAGCCAATCGTGCCGACAATGATCCCTTAGCATGGACTATGCAAACCTATCTTATGAGTTGGTGGTGGCCAGTCTACACCGAGTTTATCCATCACTATCCGAAACACGAAGACATTACCAGCACACAGAACGATTATATCCATAATGTTTTCCTCGACCTTGAATCAGTGGCCCACAATTATGACACCGACATCACAACAGGCATCCCCTCGGTCATCGACATCCCTTCTTTCGTCGATTTCATGATTATGGCCGAGTTCACCTCCAATGTTGATGTGTACCATCTGAGCACCTTCTTCCATAAGGATCGCTGCGGCAAGTTGCGGGCAGGTCCCATTTGGGACTACAACCTCGCCTTCGGCTATGATGCTTTTGGTAACAGAAGCGGCTACGATGTGTGGCAGTTCGACAACCAAGACAACACGGGGCCGCGCTTTTGGAAAGACTTGTTCGACACCGATGAGTTCCGCTGCTATCTCGCTAAGCGTTGGTTTGAGTTGACCGAAAGCGGGATGCCTTTGGACTATGACCTTGTTTGTAGCCGCATTGACGAGATAGACATGCTGATTACGGAAGCCATCGGTCGCGACAACCAACGCTGGAACCAAATGTCGCAACACGCACAATATGTCGAGAATATGAAAAACTGGATTCAGCTACGCATCGACTGGCTGAACCAGAACATAGGCTCTAACCAGGGTTGCTCCGATGTTGACCTGCCGCCTTTGGTTATCTCCAAGATACATTATCATCCGCAAGACTGGTGGAGCATTGATGGCGACCTGCTTGAATTCATCGAGATTACCAATAATGGCGATGAAGAGGCGGACTTGACGGGCGTGTATTTCCGCGAGTTAGGCGTCACGTATGGCTTTCCCAACGATGCGCACATCGCAGGTCACGAGGCTATTTTACTATGTTCCGATTCCTTGATGTTTACGGAATATTACAACATTACGCCTTTTGGACAATACTCGCGCAAGCTTTCCAACAAGTCGGAGAACCTCGTATTGGTCGACGCTTGGGGCAATATCATCGATCAAGTGCATTACTCTGATAGTCTGCCGTGGCCTATGGAAGCCGATGGTGAAGGCTCTTATCTACAGCTCAAAGACCTCAATTTGGACAATAGTCTGGCCGAAAATTGGACCACTGGCAACGACCTGACAGGTATTCAAGACTTGTCCGAAAAACCTTTGGTCAGGGTGTATCCTAACCCGACAGATGGCAAAGTGCATATTATGGGTATGGAAGTTGCCAAAGTGCAGGTTTATAATGCTATAGGTCAATTGGTCAAGACCTTTGGCGAAGGCAACAACATCAGTTTGTCTGGTATGCCGAAAGGACTTTATTTCCTGCTTGTCACCGACAAAAGCGGTAACACAGCGATGACCAAATCCATCGTGAAATAATAAGGAAAACACAAATCTGTTGCCTGTAACCAACAGTTTTTGATGAAAAGTGTTGCCTATAACAAGCATTTTTTGATAAAAAGTGTTGCCCATAACCAACAATTTTTGACAAAAAATGTTACCTATAACCAACATGTATGCAGATTTGCCTGATTTCTACATCTTTGCCGATGACATCGAATCGCCCGTTGGTGCCAAGTTGCCTCTTTGGATGCTAGGGTTTTTGTATTAGTTATGAAAATCACAGCTGGCGGATTGCAAATCCGCTGTAACTTTAATGAAAATACAAGTGGCCGATGGGAAGTCGACCTATGGAAAAGTGGTAAAACGCTGATTTTTAGGTTATAATTCCTCCGCGAACTTAATGTCTTTCACATTAAGCTGCAAGTTGGTCTTGCCCTGCCAGGTGTTGTATTCCAGATGGTAGCAGATGCTGAAAGGCTCGCCGTCGTGGATGCGGTTGAAGAGGTCGCCCTTTTGGAAAGCAATACCCGAAAATGGTTGTACACCTAGTTCTGCGTCGCCAATCTGCGACACGGTGAGTTTCAGGTGACGGTGGCCGCCCACGGGACGTGAGCCGCCCGCGTCGATGACGTTGTCGGTCCAAAACACGGGTGCCATGTTGCCCGGACCAAAGGGTGCAAACTGATTGAGAATACGCATAAACTTGGAGGTGATGTCGCTGAAGTTGATCTTCAAATCCACCTCAAGCTCAGGCACAAAGTCCTCATCCACCAAGTGCTCGCTGACGTAAGCCTCGAAACGGCGGCGGAATTCAGGCAAGTTTTCAGGCTTCATCGACAAGCCTGCGGCATATTTGTGGCCACCAAAGTGCTCCAACAAGTCGGAGCAATGGTCGATGGCATCATAAATGTCGAAGCTCTTGATGGAGCGCGCCGAGCCTGTGACCAAACCACTGGCGCGGGTCAGGACGATGGTGGGACGGTAATAATAGTCGGTGAGGCGCGAGGCCACAATACCGATGACGCCTCGGTGCCATTTCGCGTTGAAGACCACGGTGCTCTTGGCATCGCGCAGTTCCGCATCATCGGCAATCATACCTAAGGCTTCCTCGGTAATGCGGTTGTCGAACTCGCGGCGCTCATCGTTAAGGTCGTTGATGGACGCGGCCAGTTTTTCGGCGTGTTCCTTCTTGTCGGCGATGAGTAGACGCACCGAGTCGGAGGCCTTGGCAATACGACCTGCGGCATTGATGCGCGGGCCGATGAGGAACACCAAGTCGCTGATAGTCAATTCTCTTGTCAGTACATTCTCATCTTCATCGATTTGATCTTCATCGCGGCGGTAGATGTTAGCATGTTGCAGGATGGCCTCGATGCCTGGACGCGGTTTCTTGTTGAGTTGCTTCAGACCGAAATAAGCCAGCACGCGGTTCTCGCCCGTGATGGGAACGATGTCGGCAGCGATGCTTACGGCCAAGAAATCGAGCAGTTCATAGACTTTCTCGATGGTGCCCAAACCTCTCATTGATAAGGCAGTAACCAATTTGAATCCCACACCGCAACCTGAAAGCTCATCATAAGGATAGTTGCAATCGGGGCGTTTGGCATCAAGCACGGCTACGGCGTTCGGGAGCACGTCGCCTGCGCGGTGGTGGTCGCAGATGATGAAGTCGACACCACGTTCGTTGGCATAGTCAATGCGCTCGTTGGCCTTGATGCCGCAGTCGAGGGCGATGACCAGTTTGAAGCCGTTTTCAGCGGCATAGTCAATGCCTTTGAAAGAGATGCCGTAGCCTTCCTCGTAGCGATCGGGGATATAGAACTCGATCTTTTTCTTCTTGAAGAAAGGCTTGAGGTAAGTATAGACCACCGCAACGGCTGTCGTACCATCAACATCATAATCGCCGTAAACCAGCAGCTTTTCATTGTCGTGGATGGCCTTCAGCACGCGGTCGACAGCCTTGTCCATGTCCTTCATGAGGAAAGGATCATGCAACTGGGAGAGCGAGGGCCGGAAGAAAGTTTTGGCTTCCTCGTAGTTGGTGATTCCGCGCTGGACAAGCAAAGTGGCAAGGTTCTCGTCAATATTGAGCACCTTGACAATCTCGGCAACTTGCTGTTTGTCAACCGATTGATTTAAAATCCACTTCGTTTCCATCCACGTAGTTTTGAATCGGTAAAAATAATAAGAAAAACAATACGGAAAACCGGATTTTGTAGTTTATAATCAACTTTTCTTTTATGGCATTCATTTTCAGCGGATTATTTTCTTGCATTTTTTGTCAATTCTACATAACAAATTATTTTTCGAAGAAATAAAAAATGTTGAAATCTTTGTTCAAAAAAAATGCTTTCAGCCCTTGCGCGGTGTGTAGATTTTTGGTAATCTTGCAGTTTAAAATTACCTTAATTTTCTACCCTTGAAAAAGATTAAAACTGCTTTAATATCAGTATTTTATAAAACAGGTATCGATACCATTGTCGACTTGTTGAAGCAAAATGGAGTGCAAATTTACTCCACTGGGGGAACCTATGACTTCATCAAGCCGCTCGACCCATCGGTGAAGACTGTCGAGTCGCTCACGGGCTATCCGTCCATCTTGGGCGGTCGCGTGAAGACGCTGCATCCCAAAGTGTTTGGAGGTATTTTGGGTCGTACCCAACTTGAGTCGGACCAAAAGGAGATGCAGGAGTACGACATCCCGCCTTTCGACCTTGTCATTGTCGATCTCTATCCTTTTGAGGAGACTGTAGCCAAGACCGAAGACGCAAGTCAAATCATTGAAAAGATCGATATCGGCGGTATTTCCCTGATCCGTGCTGGAGCCAAGAACTTCAACGACGTGCTCATTGTGCCTTCGCAGAAATATTATAGCGAACTCATCCAGCTGCTCAAAAATCAGCAAGGTGAGACCACTCTTGACGACCGCCGCCGTTTTGCCGCTTACGCCTTTGGCGTGAGTTCGCACTACGACAGTGCCATTATGAATTGGTTTGTGAAAGACGATGACAACAAGCCGTTGAGAATCATGGAAGAAGAAGGCACCACCTTGCGTTACGGCGAGAATCCCCATCAGAAAGGCACATTCTATGGTGATTTGGATGCGATGTTTGAGAAACTGCACGGCAAAGAGTTGTCATACAACAACTTGCTTGACCTTGATGCGGGTTTGAACCTCATCCGCGAGTTCGACGAGCCTACATTCGCGATCCTCAAACATAACAACCCTTGTGGCATCGCTTGTCGTAAGACAGTAAAAGAGGCTTACCTCTCTGCTTTGGCTGGCGACCCGGTTTCGGCTTTTGGTGGCGTGCTGGTCTGCAACCGCCCTATCGACCTTGAAGCGGCCGAGGAAATCAACAAGCTCTTCATCGAGGTTATCGTGGCACCGAAATATGAAGAAGGTGTGCTCGACCAGCTCTTCTCGAAGAAGAACCGTGTGGTGCTGCGCCTGAAGGCCGACCTCTACAGGCCTCTGACCGTGAAGACAGCCTTGAACGGCTACCTCGTGCAAGACCGCGATCTACACACCGAGACGGCCGATGATTTCAGGGTCATTACCACCAACGCACCCACTACCAATGAGGTGGACGATATGATTTTCGCCAACAAGATTGTGAAGCACAGCCGTTCGAATGCCATCGTCCTCGCCAAAGGCAAGCAACTCTTTGCCTCAGGCATTGGACAGACCTCGCGTGTGGATGCCTTGCGCCAAGCCATCGATAAGGCCCGTTCATTCGATTTCGACCTCAAAGGTGCCGTGTTGGCCTCTGATGCCTTCTTCCCCTTCAAGGACTGCGTTGAGCTGGCTCATGAAGCAGGCATCACCGCCATTGTGCAACCTGGAGGCTCGGTTCGGGACCAAGAATCCATTGACTGCTGCAACGAACACGGTATCAGTATGGTATTTACCGGATTTAGACATTTTAGACATTAGAAAAGACGCGAGACTACGAGACTGCGGGACTGCAAGACGGGTTACCCCCCGAAGTCCCGAAGTCCAAAAAACAGAGAACGATTAAACAAATAACGATTAAACAATAGACAGACATGGGAGCATTTTCATTCCTCAATAAAGAAATCGCTATTGACCTTGGTACGGCCAACACGATTATCATATACAACGACAAAGTGGTCGTCGACGAGCCATCCATCGTGGCTTTGCAGCGCGACACGAAGAAAATCATCGCTGTGGGCAAACGCGCTATGATGATGCATGGCAAGACCCACGAGAACATCAAGACCATCCGCCCACTGCGTGACGGCGTTATCGCCGACTTCCAGGCCGCAGAGTACATGATGCGCGAGATGATCAAGATGATCAATTTCAAGAACACCCTGTTTCCACCCAGCCTGAAGATGGTCATCTGCATCCCTTCGGGTATCACTGAGGTGGAGGAGCGCGCCGTGAAGGACTCGGCCGAGCAGGCCGGTGCCAAGGAGGTGCGTCTGATTCACGAGCCTATGGCCGCTGCCATCGGTATCGGCATCGACGTGCTTGAGCCAACGGGTAATATGATTATCGACATCGGTGGCGGTACCTCCGAAATCGCCGTCATTGCCTTGGGTGGCATTGTCAACAACAAGTCCATCCGCATCGCAGGTGACGACTTCACCGCCGACATCGAAGAGTATATGCGCAAACAGCACAACATCATCGTGGGTGAACGCACAGCCGAACGCATCAAGATTGAAGTCGGTGCCGCCATTCCGCAATTGGACAATCCGCCCGATGACTATGCTGTGCAAGGCCGCGACATGCTGACAGGTATCCCGAAGGAAATCCGCGTCAACTATGCTGAGATTGCCCACTGCCTCGACAAGAGCATCATGAAAATCGAAACCGCTGTGTTGAACGCCTTGGAGCAGACTCCGCCCGAGTTGTCGGCTGACATCTACCGCACGGGTATCTACCTCACTGGTGGTGGTGCCTTGCTGCGTGGCCTCGACAAGCGTCTCAATGCTAAGACCAAGCTACCCATCCACGTGGCTGAAGACCCGCTGCGCGCCGTCGCCCGTGGTACCGGCATCGCACTGAAGAACTTCGACAGATTCACCTTCTTGATCAAGTAATGACGCAAGTCGGCGTTTCGACAAGCTCAACGACCTTTGCTTTTTCAGTTGCTATAAGGGTCCCTGAGCCTGTCGAAGGGCCCGAAGCCCAATAATAAGGACATGTACAACCTGCGGCGTTTTATCATCAAGCATCACTTCGTCATCTTGTTCATCCTGCTCGAGGTGATTTCTATCTTGCTGCTCGCCAACAGCCAACGCTTCCATCGCGACCGTATGGTGAACACCACTAACGATGTCGTGGGCAAGATCTATGAGTGGGGCAGCGAGGTAGGCAATTATTTCCGTCTCAACAGCGCCAATAAGCAACTGGCCGAAGAGAATGCCTTGCTCAGGCAACGGCTGTCGATCATGTACGATACCACGACTTGCATTTATGATATTAGTCAGGGCGACACTTTGTTTAAATACACTCCCGCGCAGGTCGTCAACAACAGCACCAACCAGGCTAACAACTACATCATCATTAATAAAGGTAAGGTTGACGGCATTGAGCGCGACATGGGCGTTATTTCCACAGATGGCATCGTAGGCGTAGTGACAGATGTGAGCCGTCATTATGCCTCCGTGATGAGCTTATTGCATAGCAAGTCGGTGGTGGGTGTGCGCATCAAGGAGAGCCAGGAGCTCGCTAGTCTGAAGTGGGAGACCAACAACTATCGTTACGGTATGGTGGAAGACATCCCCACGCACATCCTTTTGCAGAAGGGCGACACCATCTTGACCAGTTCGCATTCCTACATCTTCCCAGAAGACCTTATGGTGGGTACGGTGGAGGAGTTCTATCCCACCGCCGTCGATGCCTTGAACAAAGCCAAAGTCAGGTTTGCCACCGACTTCGCCACCTTGAGGCACGTCTATGTGATTAGAGATTTGCACAAACCCGAGCTCGATTCGCTCAAAGCCAGACAAAAGTTATGAACAAGACCGTGCTACAAATCATCCGTTTCGTCGTGCTCGTGCTCCTTCAGGTGCTGGTCATCAACCATATCCGCCTTGGAGGGTATGTGCATCCCTATATCTATCTGGTTTTCATAATGTTGTTGCCGCTCAGCACACCTAAATGGCAGCTGTTGGTTTTAGGCTTTGCCTTGGGCCTGACCGTTGATTTGTTTACGGGCACACCTGGGCTTCATGCAGGAGCCACCACCTTGATGGCTTTTTGTCGACCGTCCATCATCAGCCTCATTTCGGGCAACCAAAAGTTTGAAAACATCACAGAGCCAAACCTTGCCCAATTGGGTGGGCTTTGGTTCTTCCGTTATGTGTTGTGTTTGGTGTTCATCCATCATTTTGCTTTGTTTTTTCTCGAGTCGTTCAGTATCAGGCTTATCGGACAGGTGCTGTTGCGCATCTTGCTCAGCGTCCCCGTTTCCATCTTCCTAATCCTGATGATCCTCTACATCTTCAAGTCAGAAAAGAAAAGAGAATAATAAAAATATTTGATTTACAATGAAAAAACATCTACTATTCCTATTAGCTGTGGTCTTTGGTCTGACCGCTTGCAACCAAAACAAAACCTTTACGGTCAATGTCGGCTTGACCAATGGCAACGAGAAAACCGTTTACTTGCAGAAATTTGTCGACAACGTCCCCGTCACCATCGACTCGGCCGTCATTGTTAACGACCAAGCCGTTCTGACCGCTCCTATTGATAATCCACAGCTTCTTTACGCCTTGAAAGTGCAGGGAAAACGTGGCTCCATGCCTTTCTTTGCCGATAACAAGGATGTCACTTTTGTGGGTGATATGAACAACCCGCAAGCTGTGGAGATTATGGCTTCGGAAACGCAAGCTGAACTGGATGCTTACAACGACCAACTGAAGGCGTTTGACACTAAAATCCACGTCCTTTACGCTGTTATGCAACAAGCTTTTTCCAACAATGATTCCATTAAGATGGACTCGCTCAACAAGGTCGGCACTGCATTGATGGAGCAACAGGATAGCTTCCGCGACGACTACATCAAGGCACATCCCGACAGTTTTGTCACCCATTACATCCTTGATGGCGTGAAGCAGGACTATCCTATTGACCAGCTGAAAGAAATGGTCGGGACATTCACCACTAAATCCATCTATCGCGACCATCTCAATGACTATATTGCCAAGCAGGAGCGTCTGTATGTGGGTCAGCCTTTCATCGATTTCACACTGCAAACCAAAGAAGGGGAGAAGGTCAGCCTTGCCGAAGTCATTGCCAAGAACAAATTCACTTTGGTTGACTTTTGGGCTTCGTGGTGCGGTCCCTGCCGTAAGGAGAATCCCGTTGTGAAGGCTGCCTATGAGCAGTTCCACGAGCTTGGTTTCGGTGTCATCGGCGTCAGTGTCGACCAAGATGAAGCCGCTTGGCTGCAGGCTGTCGAGGAAGACCAACTGCCTTGGACGCAGGTGCGCGACAGCGAAAACAAGGTCAGTGAAGACTATATGATTTATTACATCCCGTCCAATTTCCTCTTCGATGAGACTGGCAAGATGGTGGCCAAAGGCTTAAGAGGGGAAGACTTGACGGCGAAACTTGCTGAAATTTTACAATAAATATCGGCCCTTCGACAAGCTCAGGGACCTTGGCTTTTACAAAAGTTGAGGGTGCCTGAGCCTGTCGAAGGCCCCGCTTTAAAACGGAACAACATGAAAACAAAAACCTTACTTATCGCGGTTGCGGCTATCATCTTAACTGCCTGCACTTCAACCCCTAAGACAGAGACCTTTAAGGTCAATGTGAACCTTGCCAATGCCGATGGCAAAATGGTCTATCTTCAAAAAGACGGGCAAACCCTTGACTCAGCCGTGATTGCCAATTGGGACGCCGTGTTTGAGACACCGGTTTGCCAAGACAACGAGATGTACAGCGTCATGTTGCAAGGCTGGCGTCGTGCTTTTTCGTTCTTCACAGACAATGTAGATGTGACCCTTGAAGGCGATGCGCAGAATCCCAATGCCATTCTGGTGAAAGGATCGGAGTCGCAAGACCGCCTCAATGCCTTCACTAAAAGCTACGACGACCTTGAGGCCAAGTTGGAGGCCGACAGCACGATGGCCCAAGCCGATAAGGACGAGATCTTGAAGATGCATTGCTTCGACTATGTGTGGGAAAACCCGACCGACCCCGTGGCGCATTATGTGATGTACCGCTACAAATGGGCTTTCGGTCCCTGCGAACTGCGCACGATGATTGACAACATCCACCACGCCGACAGCACGCTCAGCACCGCCAACCTGAGACTGGCTGAGGAATATGTGGAAAAGCAAGAGCGCGTGCAAGCAGGTCAGCCCATTATAGACTTCACCCAAAACGACCCCGATGGCAACCCAGTGACGCTCTCCGAGCTAGCCCAAGGCAAGCTGTTGTTGGTCGATTTTTGGGCCTCTTGGTGCCCCGACTGCCGCAAGGAAAATCCCAATGTGGTGGCTGCCTACCAGAAATACCACGACCAAGGCTTTGACATCCTTGGTGTTTCATTTGACACGAACAAGGAAGCTTGGCTTGCCGCCATCGAGAAGGACGGCCTCATTTGGACCCATGTCTCCGACCTACAAGGTTGGAGCAATGCTGCTGGAGCCTTGTATGCCATTGCTTTCATCCCTCAGAATGCCCTCATTAAGGACGGCAAGATTGTTGCCCGTAATTTGGAAGGGGCGGAGCTGATGGAGGAAATTGAGCGACAGTTGAAGTAAGAGATTCCCCAAGCGAAGCGAAGGGGAATCTCTATTCCTTTACGATTCTCTCCGAGAAGGTGTTCCCTTCTTTGTCGGTGATGCGCAGCAGATAAACGCCATTCGGCAAATCTTTAATATGGATTTCATTGGCGTTGGTGAAAGTTCTTACTGGTTGTCCGAGAATATTGTAAACTTGCACTTGGGCGACTTTCACTCCTTCAATGTTCACTATTCCATTCGTTGGATTGGGATAGACATTAAAGGCGGTTTCAGACCCATCTGCAACAGAGAGAATGCCTCCCTCTAAAATGGGGAATCCGTCGTTGATGTTGTCCACATCCCTAATCCACACCGGATTGCTATTATTGCTGTTGAGACAATCCACAAAGTCTTGGCTGCGCATATAGTCTTCGCTTAATGCCGTGCCTTCGCCGCCTTCGCTACAAGTGTTGATGTAATAATTGTTTTCGAGTGTTGTACTATTGCCATAGGCCAAAATGCATCCAGCATCTACGGTGCTGGAAACCGTTCCTACATTATAGCAATTGGTTATCACGCAATTACCCCTAAACAGGAAACCAGCGATGCCACCGGCTGCGGGTCCTGCTGGAAAAGTGCTTGGAACCTCGCCGTCAGCAAAGATGCTTCCCGTATTGTAGCAATTGTTAATTGTCGCTTTGGTTTGAAGAGAATAGCCATAGATTCCACCCGAGTAGGTACCCGATACTTCTCCATTATTGTAGCATTCCGCGATTTCCGCAGTACCAAAGCCAACGATACCACCCGCATATTGGCCACTAATACTGCCAATATTGTAACAGTTATAGACTTGATAGGCATTGGACCCAACAATGCCGCCAGCTCTGGAATCATTGGAGACTACGGTTGCGCCATTCCAACAACGTAAAACCGATGTGGTGGTTGAGCCGTTTCCCACAATACCGCCACAAATAACTCCTGTGACATAACCACTAGTGACAAATACATTTTCGATAACGGCAGGTTCCACATCTTGTCCGTTTCTCTTGCCTTCAACACATCCAAAAAGGCCACCGCCATAACCAGTATAGGCTAAATCAACATATATATTTGAAATGCTGTGCTCTCCACCATCGAAGTGGCCCCTGAACACGGTATTTGGATTAAAGCCGGAAACACTACCTTGGTTGCCTCTGTCACAGCCGTCATCGTCGAACCATTTGTTGTACAACCCGATGGGCACCCATTTTTGGTCTTCGCTGCCGTTCAGGTCGATGTCGGTTGTGAGACGGAAATACAATCCTTCCGTATCGAAGCCTTTGTTGACCATATAAGCCAAGAAGGCCAGGTTTTGGGCCGATTCGATCAAATAGGGGCTGCTTGCAGTTCCGTTACCACTAGTCCAAACAGTTCTGCTGCCGTCCCAAACGCTGGTTTGAGCCTCGACTATGACGCCCATCAAAAGGAGCATCATCATAATATATAATCTTTTCATTTTGTTCAGTATTAAATCGTTAGACATTTGTTTTATTTTCCAAAACTATTGTTGAACAATGTCCTGATATGGTCGATAAATTCGCCTTTGCGTTCAAGAGCCGACTGGCTGTCATTTTTCCACACGCTAATCATCGCATAGTCCAATTCCTGCGTAGTGCCGGCGGCAAAATTGAACGGCCCAACCATAGTAAGACCACGGCGGTCGGTGGGCTCATTATTGCATTCTTCTTCTGTCCAATATTTATCATTGGTGTTGTAGCCGTCATTAGGGGCCACACCATTGGTGCCAAAGTTGCAAGGGTCGGTATCGCCGGGGAACATAAAGTTACATTCAGGCCCGACAACATTACCACTGCCGTAGGAATCTCCACCATATTGCATGTGTATTCCATCTCTCCATATATCACGCAAAAAATTATAGTATTCCAAAGCCGAACTTGGATCGCCATTGATACCTACAGAGTTGACATGATACATAAAACCACACATTCCCAAGCGCTCATCATCGGCGATGCCGTTACCAAAGTTGTAGCCATTGTAGGCGTACTTGTCCAAAGGATGCGTATTGTTGAACAAGGCTCCACAGTCGCCGTTATAGGCGGGATTGTCGCGCCCATCGGCATCCATATAGGGACCAGCCAATACAGTGCAGACCTGAACAGGTGGATTATCACCGTAGGCCCATGGCTGTCCATCACCATCCACAGGGACACCATTATAGGCGAAACTCGAGCCACGCTGCACATCGCAGCCTACATAGTCGTCCCAAGCATAACCAATGTCCCAGTCGTTCCAAAGACCGAGATAGGTGTCGTGGTAATCATTGGTGGAACGGTTGAAGAACTTGTAGTTCACAAATACGGTATTGCTCAAAGCCTCATCATTTGGGGCATCGAAGGCATACACCATAGAATGAACCTCAAGACCAATCTTTCCTCCTCCCGTTTCAAGGTGATCATTAAAGCAGTCATTGAAAATAAAAAACAGGCATTGGTCGCCCTTGATGTCGGGATAGTCGCCATCGGCGGGGTTGTAATGCCCATCACTGTTCACATCCACAAAAGGCGCAAGGTTTTCGGCATAACCTGCATCGCCATGCGCCGGCCACGTCAGGATGTCCTCGGGCGTTTGATAGCCTGCATTACCGTGGTTGGCGATGAATTGTTCAATTTCGGAGCGGGTGAGGTTCCATACGCGATGGAACTTCAGTGCTGTCATCAGGTCGATTGTGGCATCAGCCGTCTTGAGAGGCCCTGCCCAATAGTCGTTAATAGCTCCATTATTCACTTCCCAGCTTTGACCGAATCTCAAAGCTGCAAGATGAAGGCTGTCGGTGGCATCCAGACCGCCAAACCAAAGCGAATGTTGGTAGACGGTTTCCTTGCCACTGCCTTGGGGCACTTCCCAAGTGGGGCAATCATTGTGATAGGTGTCCCATTGTTCATAGTATGTACCCCGTTGTGGGACAAAGACGCTGCCATTGCCGAGGATGGTTGCCCTTACATTGTTGGTCTCTATGTGAGAGATGGGTGGCTGTTGCGCAATGGATGCCAGCCCCATCACGCTTAGTACCAGTAACAGAAGTCTTTTCTTTTTCATAGCTGTTGAAGTTTAATGTATACTGTTTGTTGTTTTTCAATGGGCAAAACTACAGATAGCCTCCATCGCTGTCAAGAAAATCATAGTGCGGATTGGTGCGGATTTTTATATTGAAATGAAAATCAGTGCCTTGTGTCCGCTTTGGCAAAGTCACGCAAAATGGTTGACAGTGGTTCATCGCTGCTGAAGATACCCTTCAGTTTGCGGCTGCGCTCGCACACCGTATTGAAGGCGCGCTGCATCAGGGCCGCCACGTCAGCCTCCTCCACACCCAAAAGATAAAGGCAACAATAGTCGATGTCACCCTTGGTGAGTGCAGGATATTCCTTTTTGAGACGGGAGGTGAATTGCCCAAAATGTACATCGGCGGCCTCGCGCATGGCTAACAATTGTTCTTTGGTGAGGGCGTAGTCCTTATAAACCAAATAATCCACTTTCGACTTGAATTGTCCTTCATTCACTCGCTCTATGATCAGGCGACAGACGGGTTCTTCGGCAAACGAGGCAGCTTCCACGCGTTTTTTCATTGCCGAAAGGGCTTCGCCTTGCTCCTGCAACTGCCCCGAAAGGACTTGTTTCTCAGCCTCCGTGCGTTTGTGCCGTTTTCGATTAATTAGCATCCAAACAGCAAACACTGCGAGCAAAGCCAACAAGGGTAAAACTATTCTCAAGATCTGTCCGCGGTTTTGCTTCGCTTCAAGAAGTTGGGCATTGTCCTGTTTTTGCTGCAAATACTCCTGAAACAGGTTTGTGAAACGCCATTCATCAGCCTTTGTACCAAATTCTGGAGGGGTGTTTTGGGTTACAAATCGGGCGTATTCGCCAGCTTTGTCCGATTCACCACGGTTCTCATAAATCTCGCGCAGATAGTCGGCGCTTTGGGTTTTCAGGAAAAGACTGGGTGCATCCTCATAGACCTGATTCAGATAAACGATAGCAGAATCGTACTGGTTATCAAGTTTGTAAATATAGCCAATGCCCAAATAACGGTCGTGTTTTTCAAACGCATTGCCGACCGAAGCGATATGTTTCAGTGCAACCACGGATGCCGAGGCATCATACCCGACGTGATAGGACGAAAGTGCCTTCCTATTGATGACATTCCTATAAAGTATCCCAGTCGTATCGTTGATGCAGGCCAGTGATTGGTCATAATAGTATAAGGCACTGTCAAACTGCTCCGACTTCTCGTATTCGTAACCCAAGAAAAACAGGGTGTTGGCTAGACTAGTCGGCGGATTATAGGCTTTCCGCTTGTAATTCAGCACGTTCTTATAAAAACAAATAGTCGGCTCAATGAGGAATTTGTCGGAATAGATGTTGGCCAATCGGGCAAAAATCAATGCCATAAAACTGGCCTTGTGTCCCAAAATTTCACCCTCTTCAAAGTGATTCTCCATTATTTCCAATGCCTTGTAGTATTCATTGCAGGCTAACATCGTGAGGGAATCGTCAGTAAAGATAATGCCGTTGTTGATACAGATGGCATTCATATAATGGGCGCGGGCTTGGAGAAAAGCTATGTTGTCGGCTTGGGGATATGCTATGGCCATACTGTCGAAACAAGCCGCTGCTGCACAAACTTCCTCAACTAAAACCACTTCCTTTCGTACCTTAAACGTGGCCTCTGAAAGCATAAGGTTGAGATAGTGGTTGTAAGGCACTCTGGCGCCACCATAATCAATGCTATCGAACCATTCAAGATAAGCCAAAGCACTGTCGGGTTGTTGCTGCAACAAACTATCTATAGCCACAACACTTGGCGCGTCTTCCGACCAGTAATACTGGGGTTCCTGTTTCGTGCAGGCCGCAACCAACAATAATCCAAACAACAATCCTCCTATAATGTGTGTCACTTTCATACCGACAAAAGTACTGAAATAATTTCCACATTGGCAAAAACCGTCAAGAAAACGATGGTGCGGATTGGTGCGGATTTTTATGGATAATTAAGAATCAATAAATTACAATGGTATTTATCCGCTGGCCCAAGCCACAAACGGCGGGTTGGGATAGTCCGCTTTGCTATATTCCAAAGGCAGCCCGTCGCTGATGCGGAGCACCTTGCCCCCGGCGGCGCGGAGTATGGCATCGGCGGCGGCGGTGTCCCATTCCTTGGTCTTGCTGTAGCAGACGTATACATCGGCTGAACCTTCGGCCAGACGGGCGAATTTCAGGCTGCTACCCTGCGTGTCGATGACAAGTTCGGGATGGGCGGGGCGCAATACCTTATTAATATAGGCATCCACCTCGGGCGTGCGGTGGGAACGGCTGACCAATACGGTGAATGGACGTGAGACTGAGGACGTGGGACTGAGGACGTGGGACTGGGGACTAAGGACCGAAGAGCTTTTGTCCTCCGTCTTGCGTCCTCCGTCTTTTGTCCAATGTCCTCCGTCTGCATACCACAATTTGTTGGTCACCGGCGCATAAATCACACCCAAGACGGGTTGCTTGTCATCAATCAGCGCGATGTTCACTGTAAACTCGCCGTTGCGGTTCACGAATTCAACGGTACCGTCCAATGGGTCGACAAGCCAATAACGCTTGAACTGTGAGCGGTCGGGAGGCAGGTCTTCCTCGCTTACAAAAGGTAGTCCAGTCGGTTTCAATATTTCCTTGATGATGTTGCTGGCACGGAGATCCGCCTGCGTGACGGGCGAGTTGTCGTCCTTGGTATAGACCTCAAAAGGCTGCGCATAGACCTCCATAATAGCCTTCCCGGCTTCGAGTGCAGCTTGTTGGGCTAATTTCAGTAGTTGTTCCATGTTGCAAAGGTAGTATTTTTTTGACTATGACCTATAGCCTATGGCTTATGGCAGCTACACGAAAAGTGTAAACACCTACCCTTATGTGAAGCTGCCATAGGCCATTAGCCATCTGCCATAGTCAATTTTATAATGCTGAAAACCAATAAGATAAGAAAAAATTTCCAAAAAAATTAGTTTTGTCAACTTTTATTCCACTAATTTTGCACGCGCAAACGCAAAGCGTTCAACGGAGTTAAAACGAGGGTTATTGGAGCACCCTTTAGCGAAAACAAAGAGACTATGGCAAAGAATTTAGTTATTGTGGAGTCACCGACCAAGGCCAAGACCATCGAAGGCTTTTTGGGCAAGGAATATACGGTGAAAGCAAGTCAGGGTCATGTGCGTGACCTGAACAAAAATACCCTGAGTGTCAATATCGACAAGAACTTTGAACCCGAATACGAAATTCCTGATGAGAAGAAAGCCCTTGTGGCCGAATTGAGGAAACTGTCGAAAGCCGCCGACACGGTGTGGTTGGCATCCGATGAAGACCGCGAGGGAGAATCCATCTCGTGGCATCTCTATGAGGTGCTCGACCTGAAGAAAAAGGACACCAAGCGTATTGTCTTCCACGAAATCACCAAATCGGCCATTACCAACGCCATCGAAAACCCGCGCGACATCAATATGGGTCTTGTCAATGCCCAGCAAGCTCGCCGTGTGCTCGACCGCCTTGTCGGTTATGAGCTGTCGCCGCTATTGTGGAAAAAAGTGAAGCCCGCCCTTTCGGCAGGCCGCGTGCAGTCGGTGGCTGTGCGTCTCATCGTCGAACGCGAGGAAGAAATCAAGAACTTCGTGCAAGGCAGTGCTTACCGTGTGACGGCGCTGTTCACCTTCACCAAGGACGGACAGGAGTACAACCTCGCCGCAGAGCTACCGCATCGCTTTGAAAATGAGCAGGAAACGAGGAAGTTCTTGGAATCCTGCATGAACGCCAACTATAAAGTCGACAGCATCGAGAAGAAGCCCACCGTGCGCTATCCTGCCCCACCATTCACCACTTCCACGCTTCAACAAGAAGCTGCCCGCAAACTCGGTTTCTCGGTCGCCAACACGATGCGCATCGCCCAGCAGCTCTACGAATCAGGTAAGATTACCTATATGCGTACCGACTCGGTCAACCTGTCGAGCCTCGCCCTGGGTATGGCCAAGAAAGAAATCGAGAAGAACTATGGTGCTGAATATGTCAAGACGCGACAATACCATACCAAGTCGAAAGGCGCACAAGAAGCCCACGAAGCCATCCGCCCCACTTACCTCGAACAGCAAACCATCAAAGGCACGGCCGATGAGCGCCGCCTCTACGAGCTCATCTGGAAGCGCACCATCGCCTCGCAAATGGCTGATGCCCAAATGGAACGCACCAATGTGAACATTGGCATCTCGACCAACGACAAACAGTTTGTTGCCACGGGCGAAGCCATTCTTTTCGATGGTTTCCTCAAGGTGTATCGTGAGAGTTACGATGACGCGACCGAAGAAGATGCCGCCATACTGCCACCTATCGAAGTGGGCACGCCGCTGGATATGGACAAAATGGAAGCCCAGCAACGCTATACGCGTCCGCCGTTCCGCTACAACGAGGCCAGCCTTGTCAAGAAGATGGAAGAGTTGGGCATCGGCCGTCCTTCGACCTATGCGCCTACCATCTCCACCATCCAGAAGCGCGAATATGTCACAAAGGGCGATGTGAAAGGCACTACGCAGGAATTTCAGATTATCACACTGAAAAACAATAAGATAACAGAAAAGAAAGGCAAGGAAAACATCGGCACTGAAAAAGGCAAGCTGTTGCCTACCGACATCGGCGTGCTGGTCAACAAGTTCCTACTGCAATATTTTGAGAGCATCATCGACTACAACTTCACCGCCAATGTAGAGAAGGAATTCGACCAGATAGAGGAAGGTCAGCGCGAGTGGAACGCCATGATCCGCGATTTCTACAAAGGCTTCCACAACCAGATTATCTCCACAACGGAAAATTCGGGCAAGTTCAGTGGTGAGAAGATGCTCGGCATCGACCCAGCCACGGGCAAGAAGGTCTATGTGAAGGTAGGTCGTTTCGGTCCGGTGGCCCAGATTGGCGACACTGAATCGGATGAGAAGCCCCGTTTTGCCGGTTTGAAGAAAGATATGAGCATCGAGAGCGTCACCTTAGAAGAAGTGCTGAAGCTCTTCGATTTCCCTCGCATCCTCGGCGAGTATGAAGGCAAGGAGATTGTGGTGGCTGTGGGTCGTTTTGGACCGTACATCCGTCACGACAACAAGTTCTACAGCTTGGCCAAGACCGACAACCCTGCTTTGGTGGAATACGATCGTGCTGTGGAAATCATCAACGAGAAACGGCAGAAGGATTTGGACAACATCATTCTCACCTTCGACCAAGACCCCGATATGCAGGTGCTGAACGGCCGCTTTGGACCGTACATTGCCTACAAGAAGACCAACTACAAGATTCCAAAGGGTACTGAACCTTCCACTTTGACCTACGAACAATGCCTTGCCATAGTGGAAGACCCGAAGAACGCACCGAAGAAAAAGGCAGTGAAGAAAAAGTAATACCTAACGAAAGCGGCGGAATTTCTGCCGCTTTTTTATTGAAATGATGATGTAAACCAAATAAATTCTTATTTTTGCAATCTTAAATAGAGTTCGGCCCTTCGACCCTTCGACAAGCTCAGGGCTCAGGGACCTTAACAAGCAAAGGTCGTTGAGCCTGTCGAAATCGAAGATTCAACGAAGTTAAACGCCGATTCAATTATTTAATCTTTAAATTTTGAATTTTTAAATCTTAAATACTACGAAAAATGGAGAAAAAAGACTTACTGAAAGACGTTGTCGAACATATCGACATCAAGAAGTACGACTCGACTGAACTCATCAACGCCATGCGCAAGATGTCGTTCACCTCGCGCGACACCGCTCGTGCCGCCGATATCCTCTGCCAGATGATTGCGGAGAAGGACTGCACTAACATCCTCACCATCGCCGGTTCCACCTCGGCCGCCGGCTGTATGCAGGTGTATGTGGAGATGGTTCGCAACAAGATGGTGGACGCCGTCGTCAGCACGGGTGCCAGCATCATCGACATGGACCTCTTCGAAGCCCTCGGCTACAAGCACTATATCGGCACCAAGGAGAACGTCATTCCCGACACTAAACTGCGTGAACTCTACATCGACCGCATCTATGACACCTTCATTGATGAGGAAGAACTGCAAGCCTGCGACCAAGCCACCTGCGATGTGGCCGACACCTTAGAGTGCCGTCCCTACAGCAGCCGTGAGTTCCTCTATGAGGTCGGCAAATGGCTGGCCAATGGTCACGGCGTGAAGAAAGAGAGCCTCATCCAGACCTGCTACGAATGTGGTGTGCCGATTTTCTGCCCTGCTTTCAGCGACAGTTCGGCTGGCTTTGGCATCGGCAAGCACCAGTGGCTCCGCAAGAAAGCTGGTAAGCCCTACGTGAGCATCGACTCGGTGGCCGACTTCCTCGAACTGACCGAAATCAAGATGAACAGCCCACAATCTGGTCTCTTTATGGTTGGTGGTGGTACGCCCAAGAACTTTGCCCAAGACACCGTCGTCTGCGCCGAGATCCTTGGTCATGAAGTACCCATGCATAAATATGCCATCCAAATCACGGTGGCCGACGTGCGCGACGGTGCCTGCTCGTCAAGCACGCTGCTTGAGGCCGGCTCTTGGGGCAAAGTGAGCGAGGAACTCCAGCAGATGGTCTATGCCGAAGGCACCACCGTCATCCCCGCCATCGTTAGCTACGCCTACCACAACGCACCGTGGCGCGAGCGCGAGTATAAGAACTGGCAGAAACTGTATAAGTAATCGGCTTCTGGCTTCTGGCCTTTGGCTACTGGCAATTTGCCCGTTAGCCAGAGGCCAGTTGCCAATAGCCAGAAGCAAAACCCTATGGACATCAGCATTTTCCTTGAACCCGTATCCGAAAAGTGTTTCGGAAAGAGTCAACGTCCGGGCAAGAAGACCTTGGGCGAGACTATGAACATCTACCGCAGCGAGGATGAATTCCCTAACCTCGAAGGTGTGGATTTGGCCATTATCGGCGTCAAGGAAGAACGTGGGGCGGTCGATAACAAAGGCTGCGCCGATGGTGTGGACTACGTCCGCAAGGCACTCTATCAACTCTTCAACCATTGGCTCCAGCTTCGTATTATCGACTTGGGCGACATCAGAATCGGGAAAGAGCTCAACGACACCTATTATGCCGTTAACCAAGTGCTTACAGAGCTGATGAAAAACAAGGTTGTGCCCATCATCATCGGAGCGGGACAGGACCTTACTTTTACGATGTACCAAGTGTACGAGCCGACGGGCAAACTCATCAACATTGCCGCCGTCGACCCCATGTTCGACATCGGCAACGACCAAGAGGCCCTCAACTCGCATTCCTATCTGAGCCATATCATTCTGCACCAGCCCAATTTCCTGTTCAACTTCACCAATATCGGATACCAGTCGTATTATGTTGACACAGAGAATATTGAGTTAATGAAACAGTTGCTCTTCGATGCCTATCGTCTGGGGAGCATCCGACAAAACATGGACTTGACCGAGCCACTCATCCGCAATGCCAACCTCTTGAGTTTTGACATCTCGGCCGTTCGTGCTGCGGATGCGCCGGGTGTGAAAAACGCATCGCCTAACGGCTTCAACGGAGAGGAGGCCTGCCGTATGACGCGCTATGCCGGACTGAGCTACAAGCTCTCGTCCATCGGTTTCTTTGAGTACAACCCACACTACGACATCAACTCGCGTACAGCCAACCTCATTGCCGAGATGATTTGGTACTTTATCGAAGGCTTCTCGAGCCGTCAGGACGACATCCCCACCTATGGGAGCAACGATTTTAAGCGTTACATTGTGCAAATCGGTGAGAATCAGAACGATGTTGTCTTCCTTTGCCATAAGATTACAGGCAAATGGTGGATGGATATGTCGTTCCTGCAAAATGCCGACCAGCGTTACGAACGGCATCATTTCATCCCCTGCTCGAAGGAAGACTATGACCAGGCTATGCGTAATGAGCTGCCCGACAAGTGGTGGCAATTTTATCAGAAGCTGATGTAGAGAAGTTTAGTTTATTTTTCTACTATCATCGGATTTGAACTTATACATTCCTGTTTCATAGGAAATTCTTCCTAAAACAATCCATTTGTTGAAACCATTAATAGTGGCCCAATCGGTGTATGTTTTCTGGATTGCAATAGGATTTACCCTAACTTTGGGAGAGTTTTTCCATAAATTAGATGGAATAAGTGCATTTGCAGCAAAGGCATTTGCTTCTCGTTCTTCAGGGCTTTCATTATCATAATCGGGAATGCTCAGATGAAAATTATTTCGAGTACCATCAAGATAATGAAGGAAAATATGTCCTACCTCATGAAGAACTGAAAATGCAAGATTGTCTATTCTGTCATATCTTTCAGTAACAATAATATACGGAATACCATTTTCAATGAACGAATATCCGTCTATAGAAGCTTTTTCTACTTTTTTGACAATACAGAAAGCTATTCCATAATCCGAAAAAATTCGAGAAATAGTGTTAATGGTATCAGAATTACTGTGAAAAGCTTTTGTTAGTTCTTCCAATAACTCATCTTTCTTTTCTGCTTGAAAGGTATAACTAGGTTTAATCTTTCGAGCGGTTGCTTCGGCAAGCAGTTTCCAAGTCATCAACATTCGAGGATCTTGACCTGTTTTTGATGACTTTTTGAACATACCGCTTGCTTCTAGTTTCAATTCAGCAGGTTCGGGTTGTTCTATTTCCGTAACAAGACAACGCAGTTTCTCAACTGCTGTTTTACATATGTACCCCAACCGTTTTAATAAAGTTTTGACATCAAAGATTTCATCAAACAATTTCAATTTATTGATAGCCTCTTGTTCCTCAATACTTCTGTTTTCAATCTGTCTGAGATCATACTCATATTGCGTTTGCAAATTCATAAGTGATACGGAAGAGATTCCTAATGCCTCTTCGATTTTGTCGGCCACACTACTAGTCATAGCCCTTTTCCCTTTGATAATTTCATTGAGGTGCGACTTTTGCATGTCTAACATCTCAGCAAACTCTTTTTGAGAAATGCCTCGCTCCTCAAGTTCCAACTTTAATATTGTACCTGGATGTGTGGCAATCCAAGGAGTTGGGTTTTCATTTCTTGTTTCCATAATGAGTTTCGTTTAATTCTATAAGTGTTATTTCGATTCCATTCTCATTTTCAACAAACAACAGCCTTTCCACTCTATTGTTCATAATCCTGACAGAACTCATATTTACATGCTTCAACTTCTCATAATGTAGATAACTATATGTTTCTAAATCGCTCGTTCTTTCCACAGAAGACATTACACGATAGACATTGGCCAATCTTTCTAAGAATCTCTTGTCACGAGCCAGCTTTTTATATTTTCCTGAGTTTGTGCCTGTTGTTATGAGTTCTTGTAGGTCTTCATCTTGGATGGTAATGTGTAACATTGTTCAACATTATTGCTGGTTTGATACTAATTTGGCGGCAAATATAGAAAAAATTCCCAAATTAGGGAATTTTTCAAAAAAATGAGTTTTTCCATCATAAAAGACTTTTTTGTACCATTTTTCTCTCGCAAAAGAAAAACTTTGTATTTTTGCCCTGCTGTTCTGCCCGAAAGGGCGAGATGGCAGACATATTTAAAGAAAGGCGTTGTTCTAGCGCTTTATCTGCGGCGTATCGAATCTCGCAAAATCCGACCCCTACTGCATGATGAAGCAATGGCCAACTCCCATGTGTTCAGTATATACTCTCTTTGTATATAATGACAAGCGTGGGCTTCGGCATTGCTTATCTTCAGTAGGAGGCAATGCGAGAGCCTGATACGCGGGATGAGCAATAGTTCAGATACCCGCGCTTCTTTTTTTGGTATGTTATAAGAGCAACTAATTAAATTCAAGTGAATTTGGATTTGGCGTTAAGGTGTCGACGCTGGTGAAATAGAAAGGGAATTTTCAATGAATAAGTTTTCATTAATTATCATTTTGTTTTGCACTTCGTTTGTGTCGTTGGCGCAAGATGTAATTGTAAAGCAAGATGGTTCTACCATTCTTAGCAAGGTAATGGAGATTAATAACAAGGAAATAAAGTACAAAAAATGGTCGAATATGGAAGGTCCGATATATGCTATTAGCCGTTCTGAAGTGTTGAGTATCAATTATCAGAATGGTGAGGTCGAATTCTACTCTATGATAATTAAGGACGAGTCGGATGATGTGGTTAATAGTTTTCATGGAATAATGGAGTATAAAAGACGACCTAGCCGATTGACGATTAATAGTCGCAACTTAACAGATGAAGAGATTATGACTTTTCTCGGGAAAAAAGGTTATGATGAGTATTTAAGTGCCAAACACAAGCTTCAAACTGGTGATATATTCGGAACAATAGGTTTTGTTTTGTTTATTCCTGCTGTAGGCGGTTGGGTTTACGGAATAATGGAAAACAATTATTATGCATACGCGATAGGTCTCATTTCAGATGCCATAGCACTCCCGTGTATTATCGTTGATATAGTATTTTCAAATATAGGTAGGAATGGAATGATGGATTTGGTAAAGAATTACAATAGCAACAATGGTCGATCTGTTAGTTTACAGGTTTTCCCCTCAATAATCAAACAACAATTTGGAGAGTCTGTCGGGGTGACACTAAGTTTAAATTTCTAAAAGTAGAAATAAACCAAAACTCAATCACGGCAAGGCTTCAATAATTTAGTAAAATTGCTGGATTGAATATAAGATTTTGTAATACAATTATACAAAGAATGAATATTTTCTCGCATTACAAATGCTGATATTCAATGTATTCGGATTGCAAATCCAAACAAATAAAGTCAACGGAATTAAAACGAAAAAGCTGTTTTAAATTCTTCTTTAGAAATCTATTAGAAATAGATTTTTAAAGATTTTCAATTTGATTTTTGAAAGATTTCTTGCCGCAGGCAATCCCAAATTAGTATCTTTGCCGCAAATTTTTCGAACTATGAAAAAAGCACTATCTATTTTCACTCTTTTGCTCTTGATGGCTGTCACCGTGCAGGCTCAGGAGAAGAAACCCGACTGGAAGAGATGGCATTATCTCTCCGAGGAAGAAATGTATGACCGCACGCGTGGGACGACTTTCGTTGAGACCGACCCGCCCGCGGGCGAGCCGCGTTTCGTTGCCGAGTTTGAACCCATGCAAGGCGTGATGATTCGCTACCCCTTGGGCATCCCGACGAGCCTTGTTGTACAATTAGCGAACAACTGCCATGTGTATTGCATTGTCAGTAGCGGCTACCAAAGCCAAGCACAAAGCTCCTTCCAAGGTGCAGGTGTCAACATGAGTAATGTCACCTTTGTGAATGCCCAATCCGACTCCTATTGGGTGCGCGACTACGGCCCGTGGTACATCTTCGAGGACCGCAACCCCGCCATCGTCGACAACATCTACAATCGTCCGCGTCCCAATGACGACAACATGTCGCAGGTGTTCGCCAACTTCTGGAACATCCCTATGTACGGCATGAGACTTGAACACACAGGCGGCAATATGATGGAAGACGGTCGCGGCCACGGTGTGAGCGACGACCTCGTCTTTCAAGAAAACCTGCAGGACTACGGAATTAACGAAGCCACTGTCCGCCAAAGAATGAACGACTATTTAGGCATCAATCCTTATCATGTCACCATCGACCCGCAAGGCGACTATATCGCCCACGTGGACTGCTGGGGCAAGTACCTTGCTCCTGACAAGATCTTGATTGCCCAGTTGCCACAAAGCAACCCGCGTTATCAATATTATGAACAGGTTGCCGAGTATTTCGAAACCACTAATTGCTGTTGGGGTTATCCCTACCGCGTGTATCGCGTTCAGGAACCTGGAGGTTACACTTTGGCTCCTTACACCAACAGCCTGATTCTCAACAAGACCGTGTATGTGCCGCTGGGCAGCAACAGTACCTATAACAACGACGCTTTGGCCGTTTATCAGGAGGCTATGCCAGGTTATACCATCGTGGGAGTGAACGGTGGCTCAGCTGGTTGGGAGAACACTGATGCCCTGCACTGCCGTACTCGTGGTGTGATGGACTTCGATATGCTCTTTGTCGACCACCGTGATGTGCTCTTCGGCGAGCAGCAATGGCAGGACTCCATCCCCGTGGTCTCCAAGTTCATTGCTTATAGCGGACAAAACCTAAAGCAAGATTCGCTCCTTGTCTATTACAGCATCGATGGCAGCACATATCAGACGGCCCACATGACTGCCACAGGTAATCCCGATGAATATGTCGGCTACATCAAAGGCTATGAAGGTGAGTCGGAGATTGATTACTACGTGTTTGGTGCCGACCAATCGGGGCATCGTTACACGCAGCCTGTCTTCGCCGACCTCGACCCGCACCATTTCACAATGGAGGCGCATGAGCCTACTCCTCCGCAAGGCGAACTGGTGATCACGCCGGATACGCTGTGGTTCACCCAAATGGGACAAGAAAGACAGTTTAATATCATCAATGAAACAAACGAAGCTGTCACCATCATTGATGTGGTGCCTGAAGCACCGAGTTTCAATCTGTGGGATAACACTTTCCCGTACACCTTGCAACCCGGGGGAACGCTTACGGTTACCATAGATTTCCAATCCGCTCCTGGTAAAGACACATATATCCCTTACGAGATTCTGGTTCAAACCACTTTAGGCGACAGGATTGTGATGGGCATGGTGCTGAACACTGCACTTGACAGCGGTTTTGTGATTGTGGGAGCGCCCGTCGTGGAATTCAACGACCCAGATAGCAGCCCACAACAAGTGAATATGCAAAATCGTTTCTTTGGCAGCCAAATCCCCGTCAAGGTATTATCTGTCACCGAAAACGAAACGAGCTACTTACACTTTGAGCCTCAGGGTACCTTGCCATATGTTGTAGAACCTGCAGATTATTTCTATCTTGATGTGTATGTTAACGCCTTATCGAAAGGCTATGTATCCACCACATTTACGGTTCATACCGATCAAAACGATTGCACTTATGGCGTCGCTATCAACGAAGATATCCTAACGGTCACTGAGCTTTCCGCCGAGACCAAGCTTTATCCCAATCCGACCACGGGCCTATTCACCGTGGAAGGGGCCAATGTGGCCAAGGTGGAGGTCTATAACCTCGTCGGACAGAAAGTGCACGAGGCCAATGGCCAGTCTGTCAGCATCGATGCTGACAACTGGAACAAGGGCATCTATCTGGTCAATATCATTGAACAGAATGGTGTTGTGGTGGCGAAGAAATTGGTGGTGAAATGACTCTTATAGGGACACGATTAATCGCGTCTCGTTGAAAAACCTAAGAATCCCTGATTTGTTTCGGGGATTCTTTTTATTTTTGCAGGGATGATGCGTCGCTTCGCGTCACTGCGAGGCACGAAGCAGTCTAGATAAAAAGCTTAATTCCTGGATTGCTTCGTCGTTCCTCCTCGCAAAGACGCAAAGCGTGTATATAAGCAAACAAAAGAATAAACACTAATGATAATGAAAAAAAACCTTTTAATCATCTGCTGCCTCCTAGCCCTAGCCGCCTGCCAGAAGAAAAACGCCCCGCTGTTTCGCGGAGATTATAGCTTCAAGACCTCGGGTAGCGTCGTTTTAGAAGAAATCGTTGCTGATGGCGAGACGGGCGACTCGTTCACCGTCAGCCTGCCCAACGAAATCGGACAACTGGAAATCAGTGACTTGGGCAACGGTAAGGACAGCGTCCTCGTGGTGATGAACACCATGGGTGGCGAGGTCGTGGTTACTCATGCCTTCTGCAAGGACAACGAGATCTTTCTTCGTGACTTCAAGAAAAACACTTTGCTCTTCACTGGTGACTCGCTCACTTTGAAGAACGACCTGCGCGTTAAGGCCTCGGGACAGATGTACGAGGACAACACGCTCATCCTCAATATGACCTACGATGGCGAAGCCGAAAGCAATGAGCGCAGCTTCAAAGTTTACGGCGACGATATCCGCATGGCGGCCACACGAAACTAACATAAAGCGAGACTGCGAGACGCGAGGGTTTAATCCCCTCATCCCCCTTTCAAGGGGGAGCCGCCCCGCGTCTCGCAGTAAAAAAGAAAAAAAATGAAAAACAAACATATCCTTTGGTTCTTGCCACTATTACTGGTAGGCTGTGGTGACACCGACCCAAGCCAGCTCAAGGAGAAACTCATCGGCGGTCCTGCCGAGGAGCGTGTCATCGCCGTTGGGGTGCAGCGCATCGACACCGTGGGAGGTTTGGTGCGCAACAGCTATCCTGGCTATCTTGAGGAAGGCAACACCGTTGACATCAGTTTCAAATATGGCGGCACTTTGCAGGCACTCAATGTAAAAGAAGGCAGCACGGTGCGTAAAGGACAAGTGCTGGCTCGTGTGTCTTCACCGCAGATGAAAAGCACACAACGCTCGGCACAAGCCACCCTCGAACAGGCCCAAGATGCTTACGACCGTTTGAAAAAAGTGCACGACAACGGCAGCCTGCCCGAAATCAAATGGCGTGAGATGGTGGCAAATCTTGAGAAAGCCCAAGCGGCTCTCGACTTGGCCAATGCCATGCTGGCCGACAACACAGTCACGGCACCTTTTAACGGTACTGTCACCAACCTGAGTGCGGTGAAGGGCGAGAGTATCACCCCGCTGAAGCCCATCATGCGCATCATCAGCACCGAGGGCTTGGTAGTGAAGATCAGCGTGCCAGAGAACGAAATCGCCAAGGTGCAAATCGGCGACACGGCACAAATTCTCATCCCTGCCCTCAAAGACCGCCGCTGCAAAGGCCACATCCTCGAAAAGAACATGACCGCCTCGTTGCTCACGCATAGTTATCCCGTCAAAGTGCTTATTGATGAAAAAGACGAGGCTTTTACTCCCGGTATGATTGCCAAGGTGGTGCTGAGTGCGGATGTCGACAACGGCATCGTTGTTCCGGCCAACGCGGTCTTGATCAACAATGATGGCAAATTCGTTTGGGTGGCCAAAGACGGTCGTGCGACACGACAAAGCATCACCATCTCGGGCTATTCGGGCAGTGGGGTAGTGGTGAGCGAAGGTTTGCATGGCGGCGACTTGGTCATCGTGGAAGGCTATCAGAAGATCAGTGAAGATATGAAAGTTACATATTAACGGCCCTTCGACAGGCTCAGGGACCTGCAAAAGCTAAGGTCGTTGAGCCTGTCGAAACGCCGACATAAAAATGAGACAATGGCTAAGTTGAAGGATAAAGGTATCATCAGTGGCAGCATACGGCGGCAGAGAATCGTCTGGGTCGTCGTGGCCGTCATCGTGGCCTTTGGCATCTATGCTCTCGTCGACATGAAGAAGGACGAGTTTCCTGCTTATACCATTCGCTTAGGCATCGTGGCGGGCGTGTATCCCGGCGCCAATTCCGAAGAGGTGGAGGCCCAACTCACCAAGCCCTTGGAACAGATGCTATTTGAAATGCCCGAAGTCGACCGAAAGAACACCTATTCCGTCACCAAGGAAGGGATGTGCTACATCTACACCAGCCTCGATGAGTCGGTGAAAGACAAGGACATCGCCTGGTCGAAGATCCGGCACAAAATCAACGAATCCAAGGCCTTGAATTTCCCTGCGGGTGTGTTGGCCATTGCCGTCATCGATGACTTTGGTAACACCTCTTCGCTGCTTATTGCTATGGAGTCGGCCGACAAGACCTACCGCGAGATGCATGAATACACCGATGACCTCACCCATCGCCTGCGTGCCATCCCCGAGATGGGCAACGTCCGCGTGATGGGCGAACAACACGAAGAGATTGCCGTCACGGTCGACAAGGAGAAGCTCTCGTTCTATGGCATCAGCCCTAACACGCTCATGCTGCAATACGCCTCGCAAGGCCTGCTGACCACCACGGGCACTATGCAGACCGATGACTTCGACCAGCCACTGCACATCGAGAACCCTATGGTCAGCGAACAGGAGCTTGAAGAGCAAATCATTTACTCCGATGCAGCGGGCAACACCATTCGCCTACGCGACGTGGCCACAGTCGAACGCCGCATGGCCGAGCCATCCAAGGTGGTTAATTTCAATGGTAACGATGCCTTGATCATCAGCGTGGAGATGCGCAAGGGCTACAACATCGTCGCCTTCGGTAGAGAAGTGGAGAAGGTACTCTCAGAGTTTAAGGCCACCTTGCCCGACAGCGTGAAGCTCTACCGCATCACCGACCAACCCAAGGTGGTGCAGAAATCCGTTAGCTCGTTCCTCCGCGACCTGCTCATCTCCATGATTGTAGTCATCGTGGTCATGCTGTTGCTCTTCCCGTTCCGCACGGCGCTCATCGCCAGCTCGGGGCTACCCATCTGTACGGCATTCAGCATTGGTATGATGTATCTCTTTGGCATAGAGTTGAACACCGTCACCTTGGCCGCTCTCATCGTTGTCCTCGGAATGATTGTTGATGACTCTATCATCAACATTGATGGTTATATTGATAAGTTGAGTCAGGGCTACAAGCCTTTTGATGCCGCCGTGAGCAGCGCCAAGGAGCTCTTTATGCCTATGTTGATCGCTACGGCTGCCATCGCCTGCATGTTCTTCCCAATGACGCGCATCATCACGGGGCCTTTGGGCGAGTTTGTCCAGCTCTTCCCTTGGACCGTCGCCTTCTCGCTGATGGCATCTTTGGCCTACGCTATGTTGGTCATCCCTGGATTGGAGATCATGTTCATCAAGCCGGAGACCGACAAGCCGAGGCACAATGGTTTTGTGAGGGTGCAGATGCGGTTTTTCAACTTCTTGCAGCGGATGTACGACAAGATGCAGAGCCACTGCTTCAAGCACCCTTTATTTACCATCGGCATGGGTATCGTTTCCATCGTGCTTGGCGTGCTGATGTTCTTGGCCTTGCATGTGCAGATGATGCCTATGGCCGAGCGCGACTGCTTTGCCGTCGAGATTCGCTTACCTGAAGGCAGCAGCCTTGAAGCCACAACACGCATTAGCGACTCGTTGCAACACATCATGTTGGCCGACAAGCGTGTCACCTCCGTGACGGCTTTCATTGGCGAGAGCGCCCCGCGTTTCCATGTGACTTATTCGCCCAGCATACCCGCATCTAACCTGTCGCAACTTATCGTCAACACGACCTCGAAAAAGACAACAGAAGCCCTGTTGAAAGAGTGGGACGACAAATATGCCTATTACTTTCCTGAAGCCCATGTGCGCTTCCGCCAGTTGGACTATCAAGCCGTTTCGACACCTGTCGAAGTGTACGTCTATGGTAATGACTACACCAAGACTGCTCCCGTGGCGCAGCAAATCAAAGACTACATGCTCACCTTGGACCATGAGTTGCGTTGGGTACACACCGACTACGATGAACAACTGCCAGTGGTGAAGGTAACCATGAAACCCGAGGAGTGTGCCCGTTTGGGCCTCACCAAAGGCTTCCTCTCCTTGGATTTGGCCAGCAGCCTCAACGGCCAGCCTTTGACCACTGTTTGGGAAGACAGCCGAGGTATTCCCGTGAGGTTGTACTCCCAGCAGAACTACGACCCCAACGACTACGAATCCGTGCAAAACCAGTTGATACCTACTATGGTGCTGGGCACCAACGTGCCGCTTCGTCAGGTGGCCGACATCAGTCCTGAGTGGCATCCTGCCCAGCTGGTGCATCGCAACGGCAAGAACGCCATCACCGTGGCTGCCGACATGAAGTTCTGGCGACCTCAGACGGTGAGTATGAAAAAGATACAGCAGTACATCAACACGGAGATCACACCCAACCTGCCCGAGGGCGTCAGCATTGAATACGGCGGGCTGTCGTCGCTCAACACGAGTGTCATCCCGCAATTGCTGAAGAGCCTGATTGCCGCCATCTTGGTGCTGTTGGTGTTCTTGGTGGCCTATTTCAAGAAGCTGAATTTGGCCATCCTCACCTTGGGTTCCAGTGCCTTGTGCATGTTCGGTGCCTTCTTCGGCGAGTGGCTTTTCGGCCTCGACTTCGGTATGACCTCCTTATTGGGTATCGTCAGCTTGATTGGTATTATCATGCGAAACGGCATCGTCATGTACGAATATGCCGAGACACTCCGTGTGGACGAAGGCTTGCCAACCAAGGAAGCCGCCATGAAGGCTGGTAGCCGCCGCATGAGGCCCATTTTCCTCACTTCGGCGACCACTGCATTGGGTGTGCTACCCATGATTATCTCGCGCAACCCGCTTTGGATGCCTATGGGTGTGGTCATTTGTTTCGGTGTGGTGCTGTCGATGGTCATCATTCTGGCCGTGATGCCTGTGATGTATTGGCAGATTTTTAGAAAGAGTAAGCCATGAAGAAGTGTATCATTATATTAGGTCTGTTGTTGTCTTTGTCAGCTTTTTCCCAAGAACCTGACAAAACGCGTTTTTCCGTGCAGGACTGCATTGATATGGCCTTGGAAAACAACATAGAGCTGAAAAACAGCCAGTTGGAGATTGACAAAGCAAGGGCAACGAAAAACGAAGCACGAACAGAATACTTCCCCACCGTGTCGGCCCAAGCCTTGGCTTTTGATGCCTTGAATCCAATGATTTCATTCGGTATCGAGGACATTGATAATGCCCAACTGCGGCAACTTCTTTATACCCTTTATGCTGAATACGGTGCCAACATGGGCATAGACAAAGAGTATTCCTTTGTGCAGAACGGCGTGATGCTCAACGCGATGGCGACTGAACCCATTTATGCTGGAGGTCGTATCCGCAATGGCAACAAATTGGCCAAATTGGGCATTGATGCCGCCGAGACCCAGGCAAAAGTTAAGGAAAATGAAGTGTGCCTACAAACCGAGACGCTCTATTGGCAAATCGTGGCCCTGCAAGAGAAACTGGCCACTTTGGACCAGCTCGACCGACTTTTGGATACATTAGACAAAGACCTTAGTGGCGCCATTGAAGCAGGCTTGGCTATGTCCACCGACCAGTTCAAGCTGAAGGTGAAGCAAAACGAGAGCCAACTCAACCGCAAGAAGGTCACCGACGGCATCACTTTGCTCAAGATGGCCTTGGGGCAATACATCGGTGCCGACTGGCAGACGTTGACCCTTACTGACACGCTTGGCCTTGAAACAGAGCCTTCGGCCTACTTCCAAGATGCGGAGGAAGCCGTGGCGCAACGCAACGAAAGCCATTTGCTTGACCTCTCGTTGAAAGCCGAAGACTTGAAAAAGAAAATGACTCTCGGCGAGGCCTTGCCTTCCCTGATGGTGGGCGGCAGCACAAGTTACCACACCATCTTCGAAAATACTAAGCCTAACGCGATGGTCTTCGCCGTGCTGCAAGTGCCCATCACCGACTGGCACAAGACGTCCATCAAACTGAAAAAGCACGACCTCGACACCGAGATGGCCGAAAACACCCGCCGCGACCTTACTGAGAAGATGGAGATGCAGACCAACCAAGCCTGGTTCAACCTCGAACAAAGCTGGCTGCGCATCAACATGGCGGAAACCGCTTTGCGCGATGCCGAGGCCAACATGAAAATCACGGAGGACTATTACGATGCCGGATTGGTCGCCCTATCGGATGTGCTCGAAGCCCAAACCCTGCTCAAGCAAAGCCGCGATGAATTGACCGATAGTCGGGTGGAGTATAGGATTAATTTGGTGACGTACAGGCAACTGACAAAGGATTAACCCTCACAGCCATCGGTTTTGCACGATTTTTGTATTTTTGCCACCGCAAACAAAACACACTATGACAAAAAAACTCCTTTTCTTAGTCCTTTTCATGGCCACGGCCATGCTCGGCCAAGCCCAAGTCAGCAAGATGCTCGGACAATGGAACACCTATGATGACAAGACGGGCGACTTGCGCTCCACCGTTAAAATCTATGAGGAAAAAGGCAAATATGAAGCGGTGATTACTACGCTTTACGAAAAAGATGCCAACGACAAATACCAGGTGATGAAAGCCCCTTATGCCAAAGAATTCGAAGGCGTGGTTGGCACACACCTCTTCAAGGAAATGAAGGTCGACGGCGACCAACTGAAGGGCAAAATCTATGACCCCGAAAGCACTAAGACCTATAACGGCAAGGTGAGCTACAAAGCCAAGACTGATGAACTCATCGTGCGCGGCTCGTTAGACAAGGCGGGACTATTAGGTCGCTCGCAAATCTGGAAACGCAAAAAATAAACGTTAGTAGAGACGTAGCGCGCTACGTCTCTACAGATTTACGTTTAGATTTTTGTAAGATTTATTTCCTTAAACATCAAATTTAAACTCGGCATCAAACCAGCCGGTGTCTTCCTTCAAGAGGTCGTATTCTTCGCCCGTGAGGTGGTCAACCACATGTACGGTGCCTTTGATGTCGTCGTAGGTGAAGGTAAACTGTGAGTTTACGTCGTCGTCTTTAGGTACGTCCATTTCAGATGTTGTCTATTGTTTTGAGGCTGCAAAATTAATGTTTTTTTCTTTTTTGGAAGCAAATCTGCCACAAATCTTTAACTATGGCTTATGGCCTATAGCCAATAGCTCGCTTCTCCTAAGGTGTGAAATTAGACCTTTGGGTGAAGCGAGCTATAAGCCATAGGCTATCGGCCATAGTTTAAAATCCCAAACGCTTATTCAACTCCGCCGTCTGTTCCTCAAAGCCTTTCTTGCCCAACAGCGCGAACATGTTTTTCTTATATGCTTCCACACCGGGTTGGTCGAAGGGATTCACATCCAGCATGTAACCGCTGACGGCGCAAGCCATCTCGAAGAAATAGATCAGCTCGCCTAGGACTTTCTCTGAAACCTCGGGGATGACGATGCGCAGGTTCGGCACGCCACCATCTTCATGGGCCAACACGGTGCCCAATTCAGCCTTGTGGTTCACCTCGGAGATGCGCTTGCCAGCGATGTAGTTAAGCTGGTCGAGGTCTTCGTTCTCCATCGGGATGCACAACTTGTGGTTGGAGTTCTCCACCGAAATCACGGTCTCGAAGAGGTTGCGCAGACCGTCTTGGATGTACTGTCCCATGGAATGAAGGTCGGTGCTGAAAGTGACAGATGCGGGGAAGATGCCCTTGTGTTGCTTGCCGTGGCTCTCGCCGTAGAGCTGCTTCCACCATTCACTGAAGTAGACCAGTCTTGGCTCATAGTTGACCATAATCTCGTTGGTCTTGCCCATGCTATAGAGCACTTGACGGGCAACAGCATATTGCGTGACGGGGTTGTCAACTGTGGGTTGGGCCTTGCACAGCTTTTCCATCTCGATGGCACCCTTCACCAAGGCGCGGATGTCGATGCCTGCCATGGCGATGGGCAGCAAGCCCACGGGGGTAAGCACCGAGAAACGGCCGCCCACATCATCGGGGACGATATAGGTCTTGTAGCCCTTCACGTTGGCCAGCTGCTTGAGGGCGCCACGGGCTTTGTCGGTGATGGCGATGATGCGCGAGGCAGCTTCCTGTTCGCCGTATTTGTTGATGATATGCTGCTTCAGGATACGGAAGGCAATCGCAGGCTCAGTCGTTGTGCCCGACTTGGAGATGACCGCCAAGGAATAGTCCTTCTTGTCCAACACAGCCATCAGGTCGTGCAGGTAGTCCTCGCTCATGTTGTGGCCGGCATATACGATAAGGGGCTTGTCGCCAGTGAGCGGTGCGAAATGGTTTTGCAGGGCCTCGATGACAGCGCGGGCACCCAAATAGGAGCCTCCGATGCCGATGACAACAAAGATATCTGACTTCTTGCGCAGGTCAGCGGCTGTCTTTTCGATGTCAGTAAGCAGGCTTTCATCGATTTCCGAGGGGAGGTTGACCCAGCCAAGGAAGTCGTTGCCAGCACCCGTTTTATTGAAGATGGTTTCATAAACTTCTGAAACTCTTGATTCTAAATTGTTTTTTAGATTTTCGTCCAAAAATGGTTGGACGTGCGTGAGGTCGATTTTCATATTTCTAAGTGTTAAGATGCTGCGAAGATAAGACAAAATCTTTACGAATTTGATGAATATATCAAAAAATTTTTCTATCTTTGCACAACTTTTTAAGGCTCGACAACGTTGTGTGTTCGAGCTTGTTTATTTCGTTTTAATGTATTTTAGAATTTTATTTTATGTCACGTTTAAAGATTTTATTGGCCGAAGACGATCGTGGATTAGGTATGATTGTCAAGGCTTTTCTTGATTCCAAGGGCTATCCCACCACTTTATGTCAAAACGGAGAAGAGGCTTGGAACAGCCTGCGCGATGTTCAATATGACTTGTGCATTACCGATGTGATGATGCCCGTGATGGACGGCTTCACCTTGGTCAAGCAAATCAAGGCCGTGCAACCCATGCTGCCCGTCATCATCCTGACTGCCAAGAAGGAACAGGACGACATTTTGGAGGGCTTCAGCTTAGGTGCCGACGACTATATCACCAAACCCTTCAGCATGGACGAGCTGTTGGCTCGCGTCAAGGTGTGGGAGCGCTGGTTGACCTACACTCCGGCTAATACCGCTTCGTGTGAATTCCGCCTTGGCGGTTTCATCTTCGATGTGCCGCATCTCACCTTGACCGATGCCAAGGGCGAAAAGCGCAAACTGACATCCAAGGAGATGGAGTTGTTGTACATGCTTTGTGAGCACACGGGCGAGACCTTGGAACGCGGCCTCGTGTTGCGGACCATCTGGGAGGAGGAAAACCGTACCAACGCCCGTTCGATGGACGTCTACATCACCAAGCTGCGCAAATACTTCAAAGACGACCCCGATGTCGATATCCTGAATGTACATGGCGTGGGATTCAAGTTGGTGGTGAAGTAATAAAGCCCATTACGATAAAAATGAAGGCGCGGGGAAAACTTTCTCCGCGCCTTTTGTCTTTATTCGGGCAGCGGCTCCGCCTCAGGCAACTGCACCGTAGTGTCGCAAATAAATTCCCAAAGCAGCTCAGGCGGGAAATTAAAGGTGGTGTTGGTCAGCACGGCCAAAAATCGGTTTTTGTTCGTGTCGCGGATGATGGCGCTACGGTAGCCTTTCCACCAACCGTAATGGAAGAATATGTTGGGGTGCTCCTTGCTCATGCGCCAGCCGAAACCATAATTTTCATCGTTTTTCCATTCGGTCGAGCCGGGCTTGAAGGCCTCGGCCTGCAAGCTGTCGGGCAACAGCACGTGCTTGTCCAAGGCTTGGTTGAACTTCCATAGATCCCCCACAGTGGAGAACATGATTTTGTCGCCCATCACGCCGTTGAGGTAGTCGTTTTGCGTCTTCAGTGGTCCGCTCTTGAAAAGGTCGTGGCCGTGAGCATCGACGGGCATATAGAGCGAAACGGCCGTGTCGTTCCGCATCGAATAGATGTAGGAATGCGACATATCGAGCGGCTCGAAGATGCGTTCGCGCATGAATTCCTCAAAATGCTGTCCGCTGGCCCGTTCCACCACCGATGCCAACAGGGCATAGTTGATGTTGTTGTAGAAATAAAAGCCATCAGGTGCGCCGTAAGGCTCGGGTTTCTTCTCGGCCAGCATCTTGATCATCGCCTCGTTCGAGAAAGGCTTCTTGCGGTTGCGCCAATGCTGGTCAGCCATAGCATCATAACGCGGCAAGCCCGAACGGTGGTGGAGCAGCATCCTAATCGTGATACCCTCATAAGGCAATTCAGGGATGTATTTCCTGACATTGTCGTCATAATCGAGTTTGCCCTCGGCCTTGAGCAACATAATGGCCTCGGCAGTGAACATCTTGGAATCCGAGGACAGCTGGAAGGCGTCATCGATACGCAAAGAGTCCTTTTGGCGTTTGCTCAAGTCGCGCCAACCGAAGGCTTTTTCATAAACCACCTGTCCTTGCTCAGCATATAGCACCACGCCGTTGAGCCCTGCCTTGTTCAAGTTGCTGAAGATCTTGTCGGCCTGCTTGGCGCGCTTGGCCACAATCTCATTGTTCAAATTGACAAAGAGGCTGTCGACATTAATGTCAGGCACCACGCGATTGCACCGTTTTCCGAAGAAGAAAATCGAGGTAATGACTACGATTAGCAGCAGCAATATGACTAAAAAGGATCTCCGTCTCATTTTCGAGGGGCAAATGTACACAAAAATGGCTTAAAACCGCTTTTTTTCGGCAAAAATAAAGACGGATAAGGCTTAATTCGCTAATAATTACTACTTTTGCAGCCCGAAACTACAACCATTTAATATTTTCATGTCACAATTTACAGATTTTGGATTGAATCCCGCTCTGTTGAAGGCTATAAAGGAGCTGGGGTTTGAGAATCCTATGCCAATCCAGGAAAAGACGATACCTGTGCTCCTGGAAAAAGATGTTGACTTTGTGGGCCTTGCACAGACGGGAACGGGTAAGACTGCCGCATTCGGCTTGCCCTTGTTGAACAAAATCGATGCCGAACAGCGTTGTGTCCAGGCATTGATTCTTTGTCCGACCCGTGAGCTCTGTATGCAGATTACTCGTGACTTGCGCAACTATGCCAAGTACATTCCCGAAATCCTGATTGTGCCCGTCTACGGCGGTGCCAGCATCGAACTTCAGTTCAAAGACTTAGCCAAGAAACCGCAGATCATCGTGGCCACGCCTGGCCGTCTGCGCGACATGATCCGCCGCAACCGCGTCGACTTCAGCAACGTGAAGACAATGATTCTCGATGAGGCCGATGAGATGCTCAACATGGGCTTCCAAGAGGAGGTCGACGACATCCTCGAATACATGCCCAAGGAAGGTCGTAACACCATGCTTTTCTCGGCTACCATGCCGCAAGAGGTGGAGGCCATCCTCAACAAGTACATGACCGACCCCGTGAAGGTATCTGTGGGCGAGCGAAACTCCGGCACCGCCAACGTCGACCACATCTATTACATGATGGCCGCCAAGGACCGTTACTCGGTGTTGAAGCGCATCATTGACTACACCCCGTCCATCTACGGCATCATCTTCTGCCGCACCAAGTTGGAGACGCAGGAGATTGCCGACAACCTCATCCAAGACGGCTACAACGCCGCCGCCTTGCATGGCGACCTCTCGCAAGGTATGCGCGACAATGTGATGGACCACTTCCGCAAACGCAGCCTACAACTGTTGGTGGCTACCGATGTGGCCGCCCGTGGCATCGACGTAAAGGAACTGACGCACATCATCAACTACAACCTGCCCGACGACATCGAGACCTACGTGCACCGCAGCGGCCGTACAGGCCGTGCCGATAAGCGCGGTCTCTGCCTCAGCCTCATCAACTTGCGCGAGAAAAGCAAGATCAAGAGGATTGAGAAGATTGTGGGCAGACCTTTCGAAAAGGCCATGATTCCTACGGGTAAGGAAGTCTGCGAGAAGCAGCTCTTCAACCACATCGACCGTATCGAACACGTCAACATCAATAGCGAGGAGATTGACGACTACCTGCCCGTTGTGTTCCGCAAGCTGGACTGGATGAGCCGCGAGGAACTCATCACCCGCATGGTCGCCCTCAATTTCAACCGTTTCCTTGAATACTACAAAGACGCTGTCGACCTCAATGTCAATGAAAAAGACGAGAAGAAAGACCGCAGAGAACTGAAGAAGGAGCGCGAACATCGCGACGAGACCATGAAGCGCCTCTATTTCGGCATGGGCAAGAACGACCACATCCTGCCGCAGAAGATTATTGGCAAGATCAACGACGTCACCCATTCGAAGAACATCCCGATTGGCCGCATCGACCTCTATGGCGACTATTCCTACGTGGATGTTGAAGAGAGCTTCGTCCCGCTGATTCTCGACTGCTTTGCCGACCCGCACAACAACCCACGCGGCATCGTGGTGGAGGTGGCCAAGGAGCAGCCCGAGCGCAAGAAGAGTAGCAGCGAGAAGAAGGACTTCAGCGAGAAGAAAGAACGCAAGGAACGCCGCGACCGCGATGACTTCCGCGAGAAGCGTGAAAAGCGTGATGATGATTTCTTCGAGAAGAAGTCGAAGAAGAAAAAGAAGGACTTCGACGACGACAGGACCTACTACAAGTCGGAGCGCTCCCGCGATGGTCGCGAGTGGCTCGACCCCGACTGGAGAGAACATTTGGACGACATCGAGGTTTTCATCGACGATGACGACCGTCCGAGCCGCAAGCAGCGTAACGCTGAGCGTGGCTTTGGAGCCAAGAAGAGCGGATCCTCTAAAGGTAGCTCCTCGAGAGGTGGTTCATCAAGAGGTGGCAGCTCGAGAGGTGGCTCTTCGAGAGGCAGCTCATCATCACGTTCGTCTTCGAGAGATTCCGGCCGTGGTCGCCGTGGTGCCAGCCGCTATGACGACAACGATTATTACTCACCGCGCCGCCGTGGTGGAGGCCGCAGAAGGTAGTTTAATTAGGGACGCTTCGCGTCATTGCGAGGAGGAACGACGAAGCAATCCAGGGGAATAAGATTGTCTTCTGGACTGCTTCGTTCCTCGCAGTGACGCAAAGCGACCAAAAAACAGACCAATGATTAGAATAGGAAAATGGATCAGAGCAGCCCGTCCGCGGACGGTGCTGCTTTCTTTTTCAGGAGTGCTGCTCGGTGGCTTTTTGGCTTTTGACCAGCTAAGGTCCCTGAGCCCGTCGAAGGGCCGACTATACTTTGTCTTGCTTTTTGCTGCCCTCACCGCCGTGCTCCTCCAAATCCTCTCCAACCTCGCTAATGACTATGGCGACTTCAAAAAAGGCACTGATAGCGCGAAGCGTGTAGGCCCTCAACGCGAAATGCAAAGCGGAGCCATCACCGAAATTGAGATGAAACGAGGTTTGGCTATCACCGCAGCTTTTTGCTTGATTTCAGGAGCATTATTAATCTTTGTTTTTGCCCAATTGACTTGGCAAGAACTAGCCGTTTTCGCCGCTATGGGCATTGGGGCAGTATTGGCGGCACTGCTTTATACCTTAGGCAAGCGTCCCTACGGCTATCGCGGCTTGGGTGACTTGTTCTGTTTCTTGTTCTTCGGCTGGGCGGCCGTGGCAGGAACCTATTATCTGGCTGCTCCGTATTTTGACTTCGGCGTCTTTTTGCCCGCCTCAGCCATGGGTTTTCTCTCCAACGCCGTGCTCAACATCAACAATATGCGCGATTATGAGAACGACAAGGCCTCGGGTAAGAACAGCCTCGTGGTGAAATTAGGACTGAAAAAGGCTTTTATTTACCATTGTCTGCTCATCGGTGGGGCTTTTGTCTGTTTGACAGCATTTCTCATCCTAAAGAAGACACCTTATTATGCTTATGTCTTTTGGCTACTGTTCCCCTTATTTCTCAAGGACTTGATTGCCATCAAAAAGACAAAGCCTGAGTTGCTTGACCCGTTCTTGGGCAGACAGGTCAAGCACAGCTTTCTGTTGGTGTTGGTTTATGGGATATTCCTGACTATTTGTTTTTGTTTTTAAAAAAAAAGCGTCTGCTCTCAAAAAAGTTCTTACTTTTGTAGCGTAAAATATGAATCTACTCATAATTAAATTAAATCATTTCACTATGAAAAAAACCTTACTTTTCGTATTCGCTTTGCTGTTTGCAACGGCAAGCATAGCACAAAACCGTACGGTTTTGCTGCAAGAATCTTTCGATGGCAGTTCACTGCCAGCGGGTTGGTCTATCAATGGCCATCAAACCAACTGGTCGGTCTCAGCCACTAACAACGCTGGTGGTGAAGCCAATGAGATGAAACTTGACTGGAGTCCCCAATTTAATGGTATGACACGTCTGGTCACTCCCGCCGTTGACCTTACGGGCATCAGCAGTGTCGTGTTTTCGTTCAAACACGCTTTGGACAACTATCAGGGTGCCAACACCATCGGCGTCGCCACCTCTTCCGACGACGGTACCACTTGGAACGATGCTTGGACCCAGAGTTACAACACTAATTCATCGTGGACAGTGAACCAAGAAATCAGCACGTCCGACATGGGTCAGGCCAACGTGCAGTTCTGCATCTTTTTCAATGGAAGTAGCTACAACATCAACGACTGGTATTTCGATGACATTATGGTGTTTACACTCGAAAATCTTGACCTCGGCATCAGTTCGGTCACACTTCCCGATTTCATTGGCAGCGGTGAGACTTCATTTGGCATGACAGTGTTCAACAGTGGTGTCACCACAGTGACTTCTGTCGAAGCCAGCTATGAAGTGGAAGGTATGGAACCCATCACTGAGACCTTCTCGGTTGACATTCCCTCTTTAGGTTCTAGTCCCTTGAATTTCAATACCACGTCCCTTATGGTTCCTGGTAGCTACAACGTTGTTTACACCATCAACTTGGTCAACGGTCAACAGGACGATGTGGCCGACAACAACACCTTTGAGAAATCAGTCGCCGTAGCCGTCGGTGCCGCTGCAAAAATCCCGATGATTGAGCATTTCTCGGCTTCGACCTGCGGCCCTTGCGTGAGTGTCAATACCACTATGCTGAACTTCTGCAACAACAACCCTGGCCGCTTCACCTACACCAAGTATCAGATGAACTGGCCTGGCAACGGTGACCCGTACTACACCGAAGAAGGTGGCGTGCGCCGCACTTATTACGGTGTCAACGCTGTCCCGCAATGCTTCCTCGATGGTGAAGACCAAGGCTATGCCGCTGTCACACAAGCTACCTTTGACCAACACGCCGATAGAACCGCTTTTATGGATATCCGTGGTTCTTTCTCGGTGAGTGGTAACACCATCACCGTCAAGGCCGATGTGATGCCTTACATCGATGCCGACGCCCGCATCTTCATTTCCGTTAATGAAAAGGAAACACACGGCAACGTGGGCACCAATGGTGAGACTACGTTCCATCACATTTTCATGAAGATGTTGCCTGACGCACAAGGCACTTCTGTTAATTTCACTTCTTGTGAAAACCAACATCTGGAATTCACCCAAGACATGTCGGGAACGTATGTCGAAGAAATGAGCGACCTTGAAGTTTCCATTTGGGTGCAGGACTACAACACCAAGGAGATTTTCAATAGCCACTTCGCATACGAATACACCGACGTGCATCCTTATGCTGTCGAAAACCTCACCCTCGTGCAAGACGAGGAAGCTGAAGAAAACACCATGGTGGTCTCTTGGGATGCCCCGACGATGAGCAATCCTTTGGGTTACAATGTATATGTCAACAATGTGCTTGTGGCAGAAAACATGACCGAGTTGAGCTATACTTTTACTGGCGAACTTGGTACTTTCTATACCGTTGGCGTAGTTGCCCTCTATGATGAAGACATGACATCTATCAAAATGCTTGCCAGTCTGGAAAATACTTGGAGTGTGGGCGAATACGAAACCAGCGTGTGCAAGGTCTATCCTAATCCTGCCAACAGTCAGGTACGCATCGAAGCTGAGAATGACATCGAGAATGTGATGATTTACAATGTAATTGGCTCTTTGGTTGAGGTGGTTAATGCCAACAGTAAGTCCGTCAATGTCGACCTGAGCCAATACAGCAACGGTGTATACTTCTTCAACATCCGCCAGAACGATGGTACGGTGAGCAATCAACGCGTGGTCGTCAACCATTGATGACTATAGGCTTTGCCTTAAAACACGAAAGGAACCCCGAATTGAGGTTCCTTTCTTTTTTTGATGCTATTGGACTTTGATTAGTCACCCAGCGTGGCCACCATGACGGCCTTTATGGTGTGCATACGGTTCTCGGCCTCGTCGAAGACGATGCTGTTCGTGCTTTCGAACACGTCTTCGGTGACCTCGATGCCGTTCAAGCCGAATTGCTTGTGTACGTCACGACCCACTTGGGTTTCCAGGTTGTGATAAGCCGGCAGGCAGTGCATGAACTTGCAGTTCGGGTTGCCCGTGGCTTTCATCATCTCCTTGTTCACCTGATAAGGCATGAGCAGGTCGATGCGTTGCTTCCAGACCTCGGCGGGTTCACCCATGGATACCCAAACGTCGGTGTAGAGGAAATCGCAGCCTTTGACGCCTTTCTTCACGTCGTCGGTCACGGTCACCTTGGCGCCCGTTTCCTTGGCGATCTTCTTGCAGGTGTCGATGAGTTCCTTGTTGGGTTGCAGAGCTTTGGGAGCCACGATGCGGACATCCATGCCCATCTTGGCGCCTCCTACCATCAGCGAGTTGCCCATGTTGAAGCGGGCATCGCCGCAGTAGGCGAAGGTCACTTGGTTGAGGGGCTTGTCGGTGTGTTCCATAATGGTGAGGAAGTCGGCGAGGATCTGGGTGGGGTGGAACTCGTTGGTGAGGCCGTTCCAAACGGGGACACCAGCGTATTTGGCCAGTTCTTCAACGATGTCCTGACCGAAGCCACGGTACTCGATGCCATCGAACATACGACCCAAAACGCGGGCGGTGTCCTTCATCGATTCCTTAATGCCGATCTGTGAGCCAGTGGGGCCGAGATAGGTGACGTGAGCACCTTGATCCTTGGCGGCGACTTCAAAAGCGCAGCGGGTACGGGTTGAGGTCTTTTCAAAGATCAGGGCGATGTTCTTGCCCGTGAGGCGGGGTTGTTCGGTACCTGTATACTTGGCGACTTTCAGGTCGGCGGCAAGCTTCAGGAAAAACCTAATCTCTTCCGGAGTGAAGTCCAACAACTTCAGGAAGTTTCTGTTTCTGAGGTTAAAAGCCATGTTTTCTTTAATTTAAGATTTGATATTTAAAGATTTAAAATTCAAGAATTTGCAGCTGGCTTCTGGCTCTTGGCTTCTGGCAGCTTATTGACAAAATGTAAACTTTCCTTTATCATAAAGCTGCCAGTAGCCAGAAGCTAATGGCCAGTAGCCAAAATCGCGGCAAAATTAGTCTTTTTTCCTTTACAATTCAATTATTTAAACAACTATCTTTGCAGCATGATTATACTTGATAATATAGTCGTCACCGACGAATTCCTTAATGCCCAATTTTGCTGCTGCCTACCGCGCTGCAAAGGTTGGTGCTGTGTAGCTGGCGATGCTGGTGCACCCTTGGAAGCCGCTGAAATTGAGCGGATTGAAGACAACCTCGAAGCCATTAAGCCCTATATGCGTCCCGAAGGCATCAAAGTGATTGAAGAAACCGATGTCTACGACTATGACGAAACGGGCGAACTTGTCACGCCTTTGGTGAATGGCGAGGAATGCGCTTTTGTCTATTTCCACGAGAACGGCACAGCCCTCTGCGCCATCGAAAAGGCCTACCTGGAGGGCAAATGCGACTTCTGGAAACCAATTTCGTGTCATCTTTATCCCATCCGCCTTGTGGAAAAAGATGGCTTCACCCACATCCTCTATCACGAATGGAGCGTGTGCGTGCCTGCCAAACGCAAAGGCGAACGCGAAGGCATCCCGCTTTGGAAATTCCTCAAAGCCCCGATGATTCGGAAATTTGGCGAGGATTGGTATGCCCGTTTGGAAAAAATGTTGCAGAAATAACTATGACTCGCTTCGCGTCATTGCGAGGAACGAAGCAATCCAGACGACAAGCCTCCAAAATTTAGAACTGGAAATAAATAAACGCCTGCAAATCAGCTGTGATGAACTGGTAGATGACAAACACGATGGCGGCGCACACCACAATCATCAGCAGGATAGGCATCTTGGCAAACCATATCCGGTAGCGTTGCTTGAAGTTTTCGGGCAACCAATGGACAACCATACCTATCAAAATGAGGGAGAACACCACGCGATAGTGGAAGATAATGTCGGGCACGATTTTCCAGTCCCAACGGCTGCCCATCTGGTTGACCATGTTCTTGGCTGTGTTCCAGGCGGTTTCGTTGGCCACAGCAGGGTCGAGGTTGGAGCCGCTGCGGAAAAAGAGTCGCGTAAAAGTGATGAAGGTGAAGGTCTGGAAGACCGCCCAAGCGTCTTGCAGCCACTGCAAGGGTTTATTGCCGCCAAAGAGGTTATAGAGCATCCGAAGTACATTACCCCCTAGCACAATCATGCACCACACGAAAAGCAAGGTGAACACGGGCTGTGGCACATAGACGCACAGCACGCGCAACAGGAAAGTGACCGCCATTATAAATAAGGTACGGCCATAAATGCTCCAATCTTTCCAGAAATGGTAGAAGATCATACCTATGCCGTTCAGCCCACCCCAAATCACGAAGTTCCACGAGGCACCGTGCCAAAGGCCACCGAGCAACATCGTGTCCATTCGGTTGATTTCGGTGGTGATGGTCTTGCGTTTCTCAGGCTTGAAGATGGCCACCAAGGTGAGTATGACCGCTAGCACGCCCACGCCAAGACCAATCCACCAGCTGCCCGATAGAAACACAGCAATGGCAGCAAGCATGATGATGATGCAGAAGGTGCCAAAAGTGGCGTTGCGGTTGCCACCCAAGGGGATGTAAAGGTAGTCTTTCAACCAACGCGAGAGCGACATGTGCCAGCGGTTCCAGAACTCGCCAGGGTCCTTGGCCTTGTATGGCGAGTTGAAGTTTTTGGGGAGGTAGAAACCCATCAGCATGGCCACACCAATGGCGATATCGGTATAGCCTGAGAAGTCGGCATAGACTTGCAACGAATAGCCGAACAACGCCATCAGGTTCTCAAAGCCCGTGTAGAGCAAGGGCCGGTCGAACACGCGGTCGATGAAGTTGACGGCGATATAGTCGCTCAAGACGATTTTCTTTACCAAGCCGTTCATGATCCAAAACACGGCGATGCCGAACTGGCGACGGCTGAGGAAATATTTTTTGTGGAGCTGCGGGATGAATTCGTTGGCCCTCACGATGGGACCCGCCACCAGTTGCGGGAAGAAGCTGACATAGAAGCCGAAGTCGAAGATGTTGCGAACGGGCTCGATGCGCTTTCGGTACACGTCCATGATGTAGCTGATAGCCTGGAAAGTGTAAAACGAAATGCCAACGGGAAGCACGATAACGTCAATGCTGAAACGGTTGTCGCCCGTTATTTGGTTGCCCATCCATGAGAAGACATCGAACACGCGGAAATCCAAGCCCGTCAGGTTGTTAACGACATCGGTGAGGAAATAGGCGTATTTGAAATAGCAGAGGAGAGACAGGTTGACGATAACGCTGAGCGCCAAGATGACATTTCGACTTCCGTTTTTCTTCCTCGTGTTAAGCCATTTGCCCGCGAAGAAATTATATAAGGTGATGAAAATCAGTATTAAAACGAAAAGTCCGCTAGTCTTGAAATAGAAAAACAAGCTGACAAAAAACAGGAAGATGTTACGCAGCAGGCACTTGTTTTTTATCAAGCAGAACACGGCGAACACCAGAGCGAAGAACGCCCAGAAATAGAACTGGGTGAACAACAAGGGATGTGCCTTGTCGAACGAGAATAGGTTTTTCAGGAAATCCAATGCTATGTCGGTGAAGCTCATCATTTCATTGTTGCTTTGCATTGGCTTTTACATGTTCCAAATAGCGGCTGATAAAGGCGTTGTAGAGCAGGTCGCCAATGATTTTGTAACCGCTGTTGGTGAAGTGTACCTTGTCTGGTTTTGCCAAACCAGCTTCTTCCCAGTCTTGCATCGAGCATAGCCCGCCCATGATGTCGAACTGGTCCCACACGGCGGCATTGTGTTGCTTGCCCAGCTCCATGAAGGCTTCTTCGACGACCCTGCCGTTGGGGTTGACCTGATAGCGAACCTTCTTCCGCTTGCCTTTCTCCTTCGTGTAGCTGTCGTTGTTGGTCACAAAAAGAATGGCGCAGTCAGGGTTGACGCGTTGGATGATTTTGATGAGCTTGTTGTAGTTGCTCTTGAAATACTTCACCTCAAAGTCTTTGTCCGCCGCATCGTTAATGCCGATGCCGAAAATGATGAGGTCGGGGCGGATGAGGTTGAGGTCGCGTTCGAAGTCATCGCAACGCAGGTAAGACGACACCCTGGCACCGTTCACGCCTACGCCATGTACGCTGATGCCTAGCATGTCATTTTCCAAAAGCACACCCGTGAGGGTGAACTCGCCTGGCATGGCCTCAAAAAAGATGCAGATGGAGTCGGTATATGTAGGTAATTGGTAGGTGTAGGTGGATTGGTATTCATCGTAACGGCCTTTGAGGGTATCGCCTTGGAAGCCGACGACAGGCACCACGTTTTCGGTTTCCGAAAAGCCGATGACGGTCACCTTGTTGAATTCAAACTTAGGGCTGAATTGAGTGATGTGGCGTTCGCGGGTGACGATGCTCACCGATGCGATAGAGTCAGTGGTGGTGATGGCGGCGCCGGCCAGACCCATGCGTTTGTCGGTCTCCTTGCGCACGGCGTTGCGGCAATAGCTCCAGAAGCCAGTGGAGCTGACACGGAAGTGTGAGGGGTTGTTGGTGCCGCCTGCCGAGAAGGGAAAAACAAAGTTCTGCCCGCCAATCAAATCAGTGCCGATGCTCAACAGGTTGTCGCGAAACTGCTGGGTGAACACGCCGGCCTGCACGTGTGAGCCGCCGATGTGCATAATGCTGACGTTGCCTTTGCCGAGGAAGATCACAGAATCCATTTTGGCAAAGAAGCGCTCCATGGCGAGGCTGTCGCCTGGGAAAATGAGCCGGTTGCGCTCAAAATGGGCGAACTCCAAGTCCTCGATAGGCCTCAGCAAGGGTCCAGTTTGGGCGAAGCATGGGCATAAGGCCAGCAACAATCCTATGGCCAACAGCAGTTTTTTCATCTGTTCTTGATTCCGTAGGGGTTATAGGTTGGTAACTTGATGCGGCCAGCCGTGCGGATGGAGTCTTCTCTTCGGTCGAGATTGACGAACTCGATGACTTTCTCGCTCGGCACGTGTTGGCGCAGCTTGTAGAAGTCGTAGTAGGTGGTGAACGAACGGGCGAGGTCTGAACCGATTTCTTGGGCACCGTTGAAGGTGAAGTGGATATAGTCGGGACCGGCCAAGGCGGGTTTATGTTTCACCCATTGGGCCATCGAACCTTCGCCGCCCATCACATTGAACATGTCCCAATAGGCCACCTTGTTGCGCAAGGCCATGGCACGGAGCGAGTCGTTCAGCTCGGGCAGGCCTTTCCAGGTGCCCATCTTCCCACCGTAGCTGCGACCCATGTCGGCGGGACCGATGAAGAGCAGGGTGGCTTTCGGGGCGACGCGTCTCATGTAGAAGATTTGTTTCTCGAGTTCGTCCAAATAGGATGTGATGCTCTTCGGCGAATTGATGTCGGGCATGCGGTTGCCTCCAAATTGCATAATGATGAGTCGGGTGTTCAAGAGGTCGAACGACTGGCGGGAGACAGATTCATTCATGCGGGTGAAGATGGTGCCTGCACAGCCACGTAGGGCTACGTTGTCGATAGCAACGCCTGGGTCGCCGTCAAGCAGGACAGCATAGATTTCGGCGTTGCCTTTGAAGGTGATGGTGCCTCTCTTGACATCGGCAGGCAAGGTCCAGGTGATGAGCGAAACGCTGTCGCTGGCAGGCAACACTTTTGGTTCCGTGGTGATATCATCACACTTCAGCGTGGCTTTGAAGCCTTTACTGTTTTTGCCCAACAAGACGGAAACGGTCGAGATCTCCTTGGTATTTTTCAGGGCTTGCGAGTGGCTGGTTTGGCGGAAGGTAATGGTGCCACCACCTATCACTTGGCTGAATTGTGCCATTACGCCGTAGCGGTTATGCGAGGCACGTGTATTGGTGGCGTCGCCGTAAACGGCATAACGGCTGAGGCCTGAAGCGTGTTGTGTTACCGAGATGGTGGGCACGGGCTGAACGGCGGGAACCATGTTGGGACCCGAACCGCCAAAGAGATCTTGTAGCTTTTGGCGCAGCACCGATGTGATGCGATCCATTTCGATTTGCGAGTCGCCATAGTGCATCACACGGTATGTCTTGCCTTGCTTTTGGGCTTGTTCCAGTTGATAGAACAATGGGTCGAAATAAGTGTAGTCGTCGTTGGGCAGGTAGATGCGGTTGGGGTTTTCCTTGAGGTAGCTACGGAAGAAGCGCATGCTATCCAACACGTTGTCGGAACAAGTCATCTCAAAACTCTTTGTCACTTTGTTCAAGACAGCGTCGACATCGACTTCATTTTCGGCAGGTTTGCTGTCTTCGGCATACGACGGAAAACGCAAGTTCTGGTTCCCCAAGGGGATGCCCTCGGCAGGGAAAAAGAACCAGCCCGCACCTAATATCAGGATGATGGTCAGGATAAATGCAAGTGTGCGTATGGATTTCATTTCTTTATGATCAATGTTTGGCCTTCCAAGATTTTGTCGCTCTTCAAGTTGTTCCATGTCATCAAGTCTGAGATTGTGACATGGTACTTGGCGGCGATTCTCGTCAGGTTGTCACCTTTTTTAACGGTATATGTTTTGGTTTTTGAGGTCCCTGAGCCCTGAGTTTGTCGAAGGGTCGAAGGGCCGTTTTTCTTATTGTTTACAGTTGTAGTGTCTTTGGTCTTGATGGTGTCTTTTACCGTTGTGGTCGGCCTTTCGACAGGCTCAAGGACCTTGGCAATTACAGGGTCGGCAACCTCACCGAATTCAAGCCGGTCTTCGTCGCCTAGGTAGACGCAGGCGATGAAGTTGGGGATGACTTCGGTGTTGGGCAAGAGGTGTAGCTCGTTGAAGTCCCACAATTCGGGCGTCTCACTGTGACGGATCAGGGCATGTTGCAGCGCAACAGGACTGTTTGTGTAAGCCAAAATGCTATACCACCAGTCATTGTATTTATGATACAAGTCGTTCAGGCAATCCAAGGCAGCATAGGTGGAGGCTTCCACGTCCGTGCGCTCGTCACGTGTTTCGTCGATGGCCAGTCCGTAATGCATCGCGGTCAAGGTGGGCAATTGCCAAACGCCATAGCGGTCGCCTTGACAGTAGTTGCAGCGCATTCCGCTGAGTGCCAAGGGCAAATATCTCAACTCCGCAGGCATATTTCGTTGCGACAAGGCAGTGTCGATCATCGCTTCATAAGCCAAGAATTGGTTGGAAAACGGTTTGGAGGTAAAGTCCTGTATCGTCTTTTCCAAGCCGTCATGATAGGGTAGGGGGATGCTTTTCTCCGTCTTTTTCAGCCCTTGGGTAAGCTTGTCGCTGTCCGACGACACACAACAATTGTGTGCCGCAAGGCAGAAAAGGCAGGTCCATATTATGAATAACATCCTGAATCTCATATGATTATACTACAACTTAGCCTCGTTTGACTTCGTTTTTCATGCCTTGAGACTAAGGAGCGGCAAAAATACACAAAATGTTTGAAATTGACACCCGCTTTTTTACTACTTTTGCACCCTCATTTCGCATCGAACGCGGAATGAAGTTTGTGTATGGAGCAAATCGACAGGACAAGAGAATTGGAGACCAAGAGCATCGCTCGTTTGTTGTGGATTTATGCGTTGCCCAGCATCGTCAGCCACATCATTGCCTCGATTTATAATATCGTCGACCGTGTGTTTTTGGGACAGTACGTGGGGGCTTTGGCCATCGCGGGCTTGGCCATCACCATGCCCATCATGAACATCATCCACGCCTTCGGCTCGCTCGTGGGCGCAGGCTCCGCGGCACGCATGTCCATCATTTTGGGCAAGAAGGACTACAAATGGGCCGAGGACATCTTGGGCAACAGCTTGTTACTGACCTTTTTCTTCGGTTTCCTCTTCGTCACGGGCGGCTACCTCTTCATGGACCGCATCCTGACGGCCTTTGGTGCCTCGGCTGACACCATCGCCTACGCCCGTGAGTATATGGACATTATACTTCCTGGCATGTTCATGACCACGCTGTCGTTCAACCTCACTGGCTTGATGCGCGCCACAGGCTATCCCCAGAAGTCGATGTGGATCATGGCAGGTGGTGCCATTCTCAACATCTTTTTGGACGCGCTGTTCATCATTGTCCTTGATTGGGGCATCGCTGGTGCGGCGTGGGCCAGTACCATTTCCATGACCTGCACGGGCATTCTAGCGGTGTGGCATTTCTTACAAAAGAGTTCGTTCATCCGTTTCCGCCGCCACGCTTGGAAACCCAAGTTTTACATCTTCCGCAATATCCTGCTCATCGGCATAAGCCCCTTCTCAATGAATCTCGCAGCTTCGGCAGTGGTGGCCTTGCTCAACAACCAGCTCATCCGTTACGGCGGCGACTTGGCTGTAGGTGCCTACGGCTTAGCCAACACTTTCGGTAGCCTCAGCGTGATGCTCATCTTGGGCCTCTGCCAGGGCATGCAGCCCATCGCGGGCTATAATTACGGAGCTGGACATCCGCTGCGGTTGAAACAGGTCTATACCCTGACGATGCGAATCAACATGCTGATTGGTGCGGTGGGGGCCTTGCTGGCCCTGACCTTGCCTCATGCCATGTTACGGATATTCACCAAAGAGGAGGAACTGATTCAAATCGGTATTCCCGCCATGCGTTTCATGCTGGTGATGTTCCCCTTGGTAGGCTTCACCATCACCAACTCCAACTTCTTCCAGAGCATCGACAAGCCTTGGATTGCCATCGTCACCAGCCTCTCGCGTCAAGTGCTGTTCCTTGCCCCGATGATCTACCTCATTCCGCCGATTTTCGTCAGCGCGGGCGGCAACGGTCTGACGGGCGTCTGGGCCTCGATGACCATCTCCGACGTGCTAGGCGCCGTGTTGGCCTTCCTGCTCATGCTGACGCAACGCCATGTGTTTAAACCAACAGAAAGTTAAGGTCCCTGAGCCAGTCGAAGGGCCGACTTGAAATTGGACGGCGTTTAACTACGTTGAAATTTCTAATTCGGCATAGCCAATCTTCGATTTCGACAAGCTCAACGACCTGTAAAACAAAATAAAACAACTATGGATCTCTCCAACGCAATAACAGCCAAAGACGGCACCCACATCGTGGACTCCTGCCTGGTCAAAAGCAAGCAGGATATGCGTGACTATTTGACTCAAGTGCGCGAGTCGGCTTCTCCGGAAATGGCTGTCTGCCAGCGTGATATCGAGTCGCAGGTGCATGAATGGCGGGCGCACAACTTTTTCTACAAACTCAACGTGTTCCGCAGCCGTACCCGTGATGTCGACCTCGAACTGAAGCAACCTTGGTATCGCGAACTGTTTTGCCGTGTGGTAAGCTTTTTCTATTTCTGGGATCGGAAATAATGTCATCCGTTAAAGCAGGCTTCAAAAAACATGTCATTCCAACGCTGGATAGTGCGGTGGCATGGAATCTATGCTTTTTGAAGCCGTCCATAAAGGTTTCTGCTTTTTGAACCGCCTTCTATAGATTCCCCCCCTACCCACCAGCCTACGTTGGAATGACATAGAAGGCTAGCGGATATGACATGGGAGGTTGGCTGTCAATAAGTTAAAGCTCAAAACGCCATTTTGTTTTTGTTTTCCCGAAAAAGTCATTACTTTTGCAGGGCTAAACCTTTGTTATGTAATGACTCATTGAATGATTAATAACCAAACCTTACACCAATGAAAAAGACAATATTATCCGCTTTGGCTTTGCTCATCGTCATGATGGTGGGAACCACCTCAGTCAACGCACAAAACAACAACACTATGGACAATTCAGCCACTAAAGTTCAAGATGGCAAAATGAGTATAGAAGCCATCCCTGCTACCCTTGATGAATTCAAGGCCCTGCAAGCCCAACTGGGCACCTCGCCTGAAGGTTGCATCATGCTGCAACTCGTGGCCATGGAAATGTATCGCCGCGACAAGAACGTAGGCCGTGAATGCCTGAGCCTCAACAACACGAGCACCAACCTCTCGTCGGTGACCAGCCGACTGAACGAATTGTATCGTCAGAACGACTCTTATGCCAGACCGTATTTGGTGTCATCGTGCTTCAAAGGCGCAACGCCCGCCAATGGCTACAATCCTGCCAAACCCTACACTATTGAAGTGCGCGTGGATCCCACACGTCCCGATGATGAACGCTCACAGATGCTGAGAGGCTATGTGAAACATTTCCAGCTCTATAGTGACGGCTACGACACCCATTGGCGCGGCATCGACGTGGTGAAACAACAAGGCGATGAATACTATCGCGTCTCCAACTGCCCCGCCATCCTCACCCAGTGCAAGGAAATCGACTTCGATGCCACGGATGAATGGCACGGATTGGAATAAAGAATCAACTATGGCTTCTGGCTTCTGGCCTCTGGCAGCTTCATATAAAAGTTGTACTATAACCTCGATTAAAGCTGCCAATGGCCAATAGCCAGCGGCTAGAAGCCGAACAACGATTAAACAATTAAACAATCAACAATTCAACACCCAATGAAGCATATTACCTTATTAATCACCCTCATCCTCACGCTCTCCATCGGCATCGCAAAGGCCGGCGAAGGCATGTGGATTCCCATGTTGCTGCAATACAACGAGAAAGAAATGCAGGAGATGGGCATGAAAATCACCGCAGAAGACATTTATTCCATTAATCAAAGTAGCCTGAAGGATGCCATCGTGCTTTTTGGCGGCGGCTGCACGGGCGAGATCGTCAGCGACCAAGGACTGTTGCTCACCAACCACCACTGCGGCTACGACTACATCCAGAAACACAGCTCCGTGGAGCACGACTACCTCACCAACGGCTTCTGGGCCATGAACAGGGGAGAGGAGCTGCCCTGCCCTGGTCTCAGCGTTATCTTCCTCCGCGAGATGCGTGACGTGACAGAGAAAGTGCTGCATGGCATCACGCCCGACACGCCCGAAGACGAACGTCAGGCCAAGGTGGACGAGAACATAAAGAAAATCATTGCCGAGGTCGAGAAGGAGACGAAGTATAAAGTCAGCATCAAGCCGTTCTTCTTGGGCAACGAATACTACATGCTTCTCAACGAGGTCTATACCGACGTACGCCTTGTGGGCTGCCCGCCGAGCAACATCGGCAAGTTTGGTGGCGACACTGACAACTGGGTCTGGCCCCGCCACACGGGCGATTTCAGCGTCTTCCGCGTCTATGCTGACAAGGATGGCCGTCCCGCCGTTTATCACAAGGACAACCTGCCCTACAAGCCCGCCAAGCACCTCGACATCTCCCTTAAAGGTGCCGAAGAGGGCGACTTCGCCTTTGTGTTCGGCTATCCCGCTCGCACCAACGAATATCTGCCCGCTGTGGCCGTCGATCAAGAGGCCAACCTCATCGACCCCATCATGGTCGACTTGCGCGGCAAGGTGTTGGATATCTACAACAAATACCAGGAACAAGACCCCAAGGTGCGCATCCAATATGCCTCCAAGCACGCTGGTCTCGGCAACGGCTGGAAGAAATGGATGGGCGTCACCGAGGGCATTAATCACTTCCATGGTGTGGAAAAGAAACAGGCCTTCGAGAAGGATTTTCAAGAATGGGCCTTGGGTGCGCGCAACCGCTATATGTACATCGACTTGCTGAAAGACTTCAAGAAAAACTATAAGGATTTGGAGCCTTATCAATTGGCATACACCTATTTGTCAGAGGCTGGTTTGCGCATCGAGTTGGTCAGTTTTGCAGGCCGTTTCGCCAAACTTTCCGAGGTGACCAAGGATACGCCACAGGAAGACATTGACCGCATGTTGAACCAGCTGAAAAGCACCTCCGCCAACTTCTTCAAGGACTATTATGAGCCCATCGACCGCGAAGTGGCCGTCATGCTGCTCAACGAGTACCTGAAAGCTCAGCCCGCCGACTTCCGCCCCGCCTTCCTCAACGAGATCAAGGACGTGGATGAATATGTCGACAAGCTCTTCGCCAAGTCCATGTTTACCGACGAGGAAAAGGTGAACGAGCTGTTGAACGACTTCAAGCCCAGCAAGGCCAAGAAGTTGGCCAACGACCCCGCGATGAAGGTCTACCAAAGCCTAATTGGCTTCTATCGCACGGAGGTCTACGACCACATCTCAAGCATCACCAAGGACAACGACCGCTTGCGCCGTGTGTATATGAAAGGCCAGATGGACATGCAGCCCGACAAGCGCCTCTTCCCTGATGCCAACTTCACGTTGCGCGTCACTTACGGCAAGGTGGAAGGCTTCAAGCCTCAGGACGGCAAGACTTTCCGTCACTTCACCACCCTTGAGGGCATCATGCAGAAGGAGAACCCCGACATCTACGACTATGTGGTGGAGCCGCGCTTGAAGCAACTCTACAATAACAAGGACTATGGGCGCTATGCCGACAAGGACGGCACCATGCATGTGGCCTTCACCGCCAGTGTGCACACCACAGGCGGCAACTCCGGCAGTCCCATCTTGAACGCAGAGGGTCAGCTTCTTGGTCTCAACTTCGACCGTTGCTGGGAAGGCACAATGAGCGACCTCATCTACGACCCCGACATCTGTCGCAACATCAGCGTCGACATCCGCTATGTGCTCTTCATCATCGACAAGTTTGCCGGTGCTGGGCACCTCATCGATGAAATGACTATCGTGGAATGAAAAATCTCAAACCGAATGAATCCGAACATATCCGAGTTTTTTATGTAGTTTCGGTTCAGTTCGGTTAGAGGAATTAATGATATGACCATTGTGGAATAATACAGAATTCGGTATGGTTTAAACGTTGTAGAGACGGTGTTACACCGTCTCTACAACTGTTTTTATTCCTTTATCGACAATTAATTTATGCTAAAAATATTATTTTTTCAGAATAATTCTAATAAAATAATTTCGAGTGACCTCCATGGCATTTGCCAAAAAGCACAATTTGGAGTCGGCCAGCTCAATACAGTCAGCCATCCGGCAACTGCTCAACCAGAACCTTATCACAGAAGTCCATAAAGAATACTCACTTGCCGACAAATTCTTCGCTCTTTGGATAAACCGTATATATAATGAAAAGAATCTCTAGCCGAATTAATGAGATGCCCCGTGGAATAAAGAATCTCAAACCGAAATGATTCAAAATAATCCGAGCTTTTCTGATGTTTTCGGTTCAGTTCGGTTAAAGGGATTACAGAAAGACGGGGGTTGAAGACTAAATATCTCAAACCGAATAGATCCGAATTAATCCGAGTTTTTCTGATGTTTTCGGTTCAGTTCGGTTAGAGAAATTAAAGGGATTGGTTTTGTACTATAATCCGTTTCGTCACAATACCTTTTTCCGTTAGGATTCGGACGAAATAAACTCCAGCCGCTTGGGGGCTGAAATCGTACTCGTAGAAGTTGCCACTTGCTGACGTTTCAAACACCTTTTCCCCCAACAGATTGTAAACGCTGAGGGCTTCGATGTTTTCAGCCTCGATATGAAGTGTTCCACTAGTCGGGTTGGGATAAACGTTTGCCATCTTCCCGTCAAGTTCCGGTACGGCATTGCAATCTTCGATGATGGTAGTGAAGTAATCATGCCATTCCGAGTTTTGGTATGCAGGAATGCAATGGCACACGACGGTGAGCGTTGTGCAGTTGCATCCCTCAAACACCTCCTCAAATGAAAACATTGGCGGTATTGTGGCCAAGGAAACGACTTCAGTAAACCCGCTGCAATTCCAGAAGGCCCTTCCACCAATACTTTCCAATGCATTACCAAGGGTTAATGTGTCTGTAAATCCGCTGCAATCGTGGAAGGCATTAGGTTCGATGCTGGTTACGGAATTCGGGATGGTCAGGGAACCGGTGAAGCCCTTGCAACCCCAAAAGGCAGAAGTAGCAATAGATTGTACGGCATTGCCGATAGTCAAACTGGAAAAACCTTTGCAATTATAAAACACCCCGGATTCAATGCGCGTCAAAGCGTTGCCGATAGTCAGTGAACCGGTGAACCCGGTGCAACCATAGAATGCAGCAAAATGAATAGCCCTCACTGAATTGGGAATGGTCAGCGAACCGGTCAAGCCCTTGCAACCATAAAATGCGGCGGGTCCAATGGTGTCTACGGAATTGCCCAGGTCTAACTCGGTCAATCCGCTGCAACCCAAGAATGCATTTTCACCGATAAACGTCACCGTATTGGGAATGGTCAAGTGACCCCTCAGGTTTCCGCACGATATGAAAGCGTTATTCCCAATTCTGGTCACAGCATAGTTGTTCCCATTGTAACTGATGGTTGTCGGGATGTTTAACTCACCAGTCGCCGCAGAGCCATTAACATGACGCACAAGGGTTGCGGAAACACCGTCGCCATTAATCTGATAATAAAAATCCCCCACAGTGAACAAATCTTGTGCGTGCAGATGCGTCATTCCCATAACTCCAAGAAAAAGAATGGATAAAACAGCGCATGCTGCCACTTTGCATAGTAATGGATTGCTTTTCATAAAAAGATGTGCTAAGATAGTTTATAGATTCGACACGAGACCCGGAGACAATGATTTATGACTAGGACCGCTTTTGGCCTCTAGCTACTGGCCTCTGGCTACTGGCAGCTTAAAGCATACTTCTATTGTTGAGCTGCCAGAAGCCAATGGCCAGAAGCCAATAGCCATATCCATAATCATATAGTCATAGTCGAAAAAAGCTTACTATTTCCCGAAGATGCTCCCCAGGCCGCCTAGGATGCTGCCCAAGCCGCCCATATTGCTGTTGCTGCTGCTCGACGACATGCCGCCCAAGATTGTGCCTAACATGTTCTCCAGTCCGGCTGCATTGGTGCCGCTGCTCTGCTGACCTTTACCCAGCAAGGCGAGCAAGCTCGGGGCGATGGAGGCGAGGATGCTGCCCACGAGGTTGGAGGCCACGCCCGTATTCTTTGAGATGCCGTTGAGTACCGACGACAGATTACCGCCAAAGATATGGCTCAGGATCTTGCCGCCATCGGTGAGGTCGGCGGCCTTCAGGTTGTTGACGATGTTGCCCGCGTTGCCGGCATGGTAGCCAAGGGCTTCAGCCAAGGAAGCCGCACCAGCTTGTGAGGCGGCATTCTTTTGCATGGCACCCAAAAGGAAAGGCAATGCAGCGGTGACGACCGATGAAACCTGCTTCTGGTCGATTTTGAGGTTTTGCGAGATGGCGTCGACGGCATCGTTGCCCGTCAAAGCGCCTAAAATGTTCGTTAAATCCATAGTTGTATTAATTTATTGTTTTTCAATTGTGTAGGGGCGGACATATGTGTCCGCTTTCCTGAATTATACCCTGCAAATGTAGTAAAGAATCGGGAAAACCAAATGCAAAAACCGTTTTTTTTTCGATTAACGCTGCAACGGCATCGCAAACCACAACGTGTCCACTGCACGGCCTGCCACGATGCCATAGCCTCCCTTCACATTGGAATAGGTCTGGATGGGTTCGGCATACAACTGCATGGACATGTCGCCTTGGTCGCAGGTGTTCAGATAATAGTAGTATTCCTTTGAGAGGTGCTCCAACCTAATGGGTAACTGGAAGAAATCGGGGTCATATTCCTCATCCAAGGTCAATTCGACTCGCATCTTGAATTTGAGTTGATACGTCCTGCCATCGAAAAGCACATCGGTAAACACACCTTGGGGCTTTGTCTCGAGATCGTCGAAGTCGAAGTATTCATTATTGGGAAGCGCCGAGCCAAAAACGGGATCGTCATATTCAAAATAACAACGGATGCTATTATACATATCCCTTTTCCAGCTTTCGACATATACCTTGAAGCAATCGCTTTGCCCAGGGTTGGGGTCGGTGATGTCGAGCGTCAAAACCAAGTCTCCATAGAATGACAATAGGCTGTCTACTACTACGAATTCATCGTCTACATCATCATAGGTGTATTGATAATAGGAAGTCCAATCCAATACCTCCACATTGGCATGACAGTCCACTCCATTTGGCAGCGGGCTTGTGGTGGCCTCCACGTCGTCGAAACCATTGGCCGAAGCAGCGATTTTGATGATGTCGCCCACGGCGGGACAATAGTCATGGGTGTAAACCTTTTGTACACGACCCATGTTTGGTTCGTTGGGATTCCAAGTATCGTAGCTGGCAACAGTGTCGTAACTCAGCGTCATCTCGCCAAGAGATTCGCCATTCACATAGAGCATGGCTACGAGGTCGTCGGGGGCTTCCGTGTTGGCTTCGTTGTCAAGGAAGAAGAAACTCTTGCTGATATTAGCTTTGACGGGTTGTCCAGGCTCCATAAGGCTGTTGATGACCAATTTCGTGTCGGTCTGCTCTCCGTTGAATTCGATTTCCTTTTCACAGGAAGAGAGGAGTAGGCAGAACGTCATCGCTAAGGATGACGCTATCCAGCCGTTAACCCTCATTGCGGGCTTGACCCGCAATCTCCTATGCGATAGTGACTTCTTCGCGCATAGGAGATGGCGGATGCTGCTCCGCCATGAGAATAAAAGGCGTAATGGTTGAGAATCCCAGTTGTGTTTTTGTATCATTGTTTTAGAATTTATAACTATAACTCACCGACGGAATAATTGGGAACAAGCTCGCCTGCATCAGCACTTTCTTTTCGGTTTGCGTGGCCTCGTCCCATTTGTAGTCAGTGTAGACGATGAAGGGGTTGTTGTGGTTATAGGCGTTGTAGACACTGATGTTCCAAGTGCGGATGCCATGTTTCTTCTGCTTGTGGAAGTTCATGCCCACATCTAAACGGTGGTAGCTGCCCAAGCGGAAGTTGTTGCGTTCCAAAGCGTTGATAGAATGGATATTGCCCCATTCGTTGATTAGACCTTCGTAAATCTGTGTGCCGAGCGTACCGCAGTTGCCGCTACTGAAGACCCAAGTGCCGCTGAGGTCGAAACGATCACTGAACTTGTGCTGCACGGTGATGCTGAAGTCATGGCGACGGTCGTATTTGGCTGGAAACACCTTGCCTTGGTTGAGGACCATACCCTCACGGTCGAACTGTCGCTTGGCGTGTGCCCAGGTGTAGCCGACCCAGCCCGTTGTCTTGCCAAAACTGCGTTGCACTAGTAACTCTACACCGTAAGACCAGCCTTTGCCCATGCAGACTTTCTCATCCCAACGCTCCGAAGAGCCGAAGAATGAGGCACCATCTTTGTATTCCAAGAGGTTGTCCATAGTCTTGTAGTAGCCTTCCACGGAGATGTCGAACATGCGCGGCATTTCATAGAAAGCTCCGAGCGACACCTGATGGGCGTTCATCGGCACGATGTTGGCCGTGACGGGCACCCAAAGGTCGGTGGGCAGGCTGAGGCTGCTGTTGGAGAGCAGGTGGACGTACTGCGTCATGTAGGCATAGCCTGCCTTGAGCGAGAGGTTGGAGGCCAGCATCACGCTGGTGCTGAGGCGCGGCTGCAGGCTTTGGTAGGTCTTGCCCTCCACGGTGAAGGTGGAATAATGCAAGCCCGCATTGACGCGAAAGATGTCGCCCAAAGTCATGTTGTCCTCGGCATAAAGGGCGGTCTCGTGGGCAAACACCTTGGGTGAACCCGCCGTAGTGTCCATCTCGGTCTCATTGCCTGCAATGATTTTCATTGCCTGCACTTCTGGACGGAACATGTGGTAGGTGTAGTTGCCGCCGAAGCGGATTTCGTGGTTGGGTAGGGGCGTATAGTCGAAGTCGACTTTGGCCGTCAAGTCATTGATGCCAGACTTATAGGCCATGCTGAACTCATCTTTGACGGAAACGTTTTGTTGTTGGTATTGATAAATATTCTCTTCCGTGATACCCATACCCAAGTTGTGGCGATATTGTGTGTAGTTGACCGAGGCATCCATGAAGAGTTGCTGCGACATGACATGGTTCCAGCGCAGGGCTGCAACTTTGTTGCCCCATTTCCAGTCCATGTTGAGGTAGTTTTGGTATTGGACGTCTTCGTAAGCGTAGTCCTTGTTCTTTATGCCAAGGTAGATGGCGTCATCGCCCGAGTAGAAACTCAGATAGAGTCGGTCCTTGTCGGAGATCTTCCAGTTGAGTTTGCCGTTGAAGTCGTAGAAATAATAGCCAGCCTTCAGTTTGTTGACCTCATCCAGTTGCGTTTTGGCAATCCACAAGGCGGGCTTCATCAGCAAGTCGCTGTAAGTGCGGCGAAACGAGAGGTTGAACGAGAGCTTGTCCTTCATGATAGGGCCTTCGAGGTTGACTTTGGAGGAAATCAATCCCACACTCACGTTGCCATGGTACTGCTGCATGTCGCCTTCCTTCATTCGGACGTCGACCACCGATGAGAGGCGACCACCGAAATGTGCCGGGAAGCTGCCTTTATATAAAGTGACGTTTTTCAAGGCATCGGGGTTGAAGACAGAGAAGAAGCCCATCATATGGTTAACGTTGTAGACGGGCACACCATCAAGCAAAAGCAGGTTCTCATCAGGGCCACCGCCGCGCACATACATACCTGCCGAGCCTTCCGAGCCGTTCTGCACGCCAGGCAACAACTGGATGGCTTTCAGCACATCTGCCTCACCAAATAGGGTAGGGATGCTCTTGATTTGCTGCACGGGCAATTCCACCACGCTCATCTGCGGACTGCGTGCACTTACCGTGGCACGCGTGCCTTCCACCACCACTTCATCTAAGGTCGTGTTGGTCTCAAGAGCGAAGTTAAGGCTGAGGTTTTCCTTCAGGTCAAGGATCTTGTTCTGCTGTGTGTAGCCTACATACGACACTTGCAGGTCAACTTGACCTGGGTTTAAGGTCAGAGTGTAAAAGCCGTAACTGTTTGTGGCACAACCTTTCCCTGAGTTTCTGTCGACAATAGTTGCCCCGATGAGGGTCTCCTTGCTGGCAGCATCCATCACATAGCCGCTGATGGTGCGTTTCTGCGCAAAGGTTGGTATGCAAACTAAAGCTAGCTCGAAAAACAAGAGCCAGCGAAAAAGATAAATGTGTTTCATAAATCAACGTTGTTAACGAGACGTTTCGCCACTTTAACGGCGCGGTTTGGGTTTTATTTTATTGCATAATGGTTTTTGTTATTGATTCTTCCATGAATGGCCAACATTTTTCAATTCACAAAAAAATTTTCAACAATTATAGTCCAAATTGTCTTTTTTTTCTATTCAATCCCAATCGTTACCGTTTTAGGGGTCATAATTCATATATAAATAAAATAATATAATAAGGGTTTGAAAAAGTTATTATTTTTGTCCGCTTAAACTGCAAAAACTGCACTTGATAGAAATATCTGAAATACAATTATTTATAAATTATCAACTCAATTAATAACACAATTATGAAGAAACTTTTCTTACTTGCAATGACGTTGATACTCGGTGTCAGCGCCATCGCACAGCAAAAGATTCAGCTGCGCTCGGCTGATAGAGCCGTATGCGTGAGGAGCGACATGACGGAGCTCAGGGCTTCGTTCTCATTCTCCACCATTGATGCGCAAGACTACGAAAGCGAGCGTGGGACTTTCTCCTGGCTCAGCTTGCCCAACACCGTGCTTGGCGGCAATGAGGGTGACCCTCAGATTCCCGTCATCAACGAGCTTATCGCCGTGCCTTTCGGTGCCAATCCAAGCATCGAAATCACGAGCTACAGCACCACGGACTACCGTCTTGAAGATTACGGCATCCATACCTTGGTGCCTCGCCAACCTTCGCTGCGTAAGGACAAGAGACCCGATGAGGTGCCTTTTGTCTATAATGCCAATGCTTACCAGACTCGTGGCCTGCGTTCAGCACCCGAAGCCGTGATCAGCGTGGAAGGCACCATGCGTGGTATTCGACTTGGTAAGATGACCATCGAACCCGTGAGCTATGACCCTGTCAACAACACCCTCCGTGTGTTCAACGACATTGAGGTGACCGTCCACTTTAACGGTGCCGATAGACAAGCCACCGAGCAGATGCTGATTGACACCTACAGCCCTTACTTCGACATTGTCTATAAATCGCTGTTCAACGGCAGGGCTGTAACAGATGCCTATAGCGAACACCCCGACCTCTACAGCACCCCAGTGAAGATGCTTGTGGTGACCACTTCTACATACACCAGCAGCACAGCCTTCCAAAACTGGCTGACTTGGAAGAAACAGAAGGGCTTCGATGTGGATATCTATACTGTGACCAGCAGCACCTCATCATCCACTATCCGTTCTGGCATCCAAAGCAGATACAACACCAACCATCCATCCTTCTTGGTCATTGTTGGTGACGAAACTGTTGTCCCATATTACTCCCTGTGGGATTATGGCAGCACATACGGTAATGCAGCCACCGACTTGGAGTATGCCTCTGTTGATGGTGACATCTATCACGACATGTTCATCAGCCGTATGCCTGTGGCTACCACTACACAACTCGGCTACCTCGTGGACAAGATCTTGATGTATGAGAAATACACCATGCCCGACCCGAGCTACTTGAACGAGACTTTGCTCATCGCTGGTTGGGATTCTCAAAACAACTGGACAAATAAGGTTGGCAAACAGACCATTCAATATGCCAACAACAATTATTTCAACAGTAGCAATGGCATCACACCTCGAGTGTTTATTACTACTGGTTCTAATCAAAGCACATGCTATAATTATATCAACCAAGTCGGTTTCATCAACTACACCGCTCATGGTGATATCCAGGAGTGGTCTGATCCGGAATTCACCAATTCCAATGTGAATTCGCTGACCAATACCAACAAGCCTTTCTGGGCCATGGGCAACTGCTGCTTGACCTGCAACTTCAAGAACGCTCAGAATAGTCAAACCTGCTACGGTGAAACCATGGTTCGCGCCCAAAACAAAGCAGCTTTTGGCTACATCGGTTCTGTGGTGGAATCCTACTGGTTTGAGGATTTCTACTTTGGTGTAGGTGCTTTCAATGCTTCAAATAGCACCAGCAACAATCCCACCTTGTCGGGAACATCCACAGGTGCATATGATGCCATGTTTGATGACACCGGGTTCAACACCTTGAACTCAGTTCCATACATTGGAAACGTTGCAGTGACATACGCGTATGCGAAAAACTACACTCACAGTTCTGGTTGCTCTGTTGAGTACTATTGGAGATGCTACCAGTGCTTTGGCGATGGTTCCGTGATGCCTTACCACAAGGTGCCGGCCGCCAACACCGTCAGCCACAACAGCACAATTCCTGCAGGCGCCAGTAGCTTCAGAGTGAACGCTGATGCCAGATCATACGTTTCCATCACCGTTAACAACGAGATTATCGGTGTGGCAGCAGTTCCGGCCAACGCCACATACGTTGACGTGCCTTTCACCACCACTCCGCAAGCAGGTCAAACGGCCATGATTGTGGTTACCCGCAACCAGCGCCAGCCTTATATTAATAATAATGTGCCGATTGTTGGTGGCACGGAATACACCATCGCAGCCAACGTCAGCCCTGCCAATAGCGGTACCGTTACCGGTGCAGGCACCTATTACGAAGACACTGACTGCACCTTGACTGCAACGCCTAACCACGGCTATGCCTTCGACAACTGGAAGCAGGGCAACAATGTGGTCTCGACAGAACCTACCTACACCTTCACGGTGACGGGCAACGCCTCCTACACGGCCAACTTCCGCCAGTTGACGTTGCACCACCTTACCTACAACCCCCAGCAGACCAACGGTACGATCAGCGTGAGCCCGACAGATGCCTACGCCGGGGACATCGTGACCCTGACGGCCACTCCCGCCGCGGGCTACTGCCTGGACCAGTGGCACGTGACCACGGGCAGGGTAGAGGTTCCCGTGGTGAACAACCAGTTCGAGATGCCGGACAGTGACGTGACCATCACGGCCACCTTCAAGTCAGGCTACACCGTTACAGTGGCCACGGTGGCGAACGGCACCATCACAGCCACCCCGACCTCGGCTTTGAGCGGCGAGACCATCACCCTGACCGCCACACCGAACACGGGCTGCGAGTTCACGACGTGGTATGTCTACAAGACAGGCGACCCGAGCACCTTGGTTGCCGTTGTCAACGACAGCTTCACCATGCCGAGCTACGACGTGACGGTGAGCGCAGTGTTTGCGACCACCTCGACCGGCGACGTCACTATCGGCAGCGGAACGAGTGCACAATATGAACTGCCGTTGAACAACTATTATAATTATAGTCTTACGCAGGAGATTTACACTGTCGCCGAATTGGGCGAGGCCGGGACCATCACAAAAGTTGCGTTCTATGTATCTCAGAATGCTGCCACGAGAAACATCGATATCTACATGATACCGACCACCAAGACGGCATTCTCATCCACTACGAATTGGGATGTGATGAGTAGTGTTTTCAAGGTATACTCGGGCAGTTACACTTTCACAACAGGATGGAACGTCATTACTTTGGACACGCCTTATGAATACGACGGTGTCAAGAACATCAACCTTGGTGTGGTGGACAACACTGGATCATGCGTTTCCTCCTCTAGCAGTGCAATGAGATTCTATGTTTATAGCACAAGTGCTAACAGAGCCTTGAGGGTTCGTAACGACAGCAACCCCTATTCCGTGGGCACATCCCAACAGATTAGCAGTTACACGGGTTCATACGTTACTTCAAACGCTCAGGTGAAGTTCACCAAGGTTTTGAAGAACAATGAAACCCTCGCCGTGTCACCTGAGGCCATCAACGACTTCAGCTACCTGATGGGTATGGGCCCATCCGATGCGGAGGCTGTCAACATTATCGGTACTGACCTCAGCAACGACATCACCGTTACTGCTCCAACCAACTTTGAGGTTAGCACTTCAGCGACTGGCACCTACGGCAGCAGCGTCACCATCCCTCGCACAAGCGGTAGGGGGGACCGTACGGTGACCAGCTGGGGCTTTGAAGGCAGCTTCCAAAACTGGACCGCTATCGATAGCGACGGAGACGGATACAATTGGGTGCTTGGTTCCGCTACCAGTGGTGTATATCTTGAATCAGGTTCCAATGTTACCGACCAGGTGTCGGGTCATAACAACTCGACGGATATGATGGTTTCCGGTTCATGGACCGATGCTGCCACAACGGCATTGACCCCTGACAACTGGCTGGTTTCACCCCAGGTTGAACTCGGAGGTTCGTTCTCGTTGTATGCCAGACCATTCTACACCTCCTATTTCCCGGAGCATTTCGGTATATATGTGTCAACAACAAGCAACACAAATGTAAACACGTTCACTTTGTTGGGCGAATGGACCTTGCCTGCCGAGGAATGGAACCAATATAGCGTTGACCTCCATGCGTATCAAGGCCAGTCGGGATATATTGCAATACGTCACTTCAATTGCACCGACAACTTCTGCATCTTGGTTGACGATTTCGAGCTTGACACAGATGCCGCATACAATCCTGAATTCCCTGTGACAATTACATCGGGTACAGTCTATGTGCGCATGAAGGACAACCTCAACATCGGCGACTACGGCGGCAACCTGACCGTGGCATCGGGTACGCTGAGCAAGACCGTCAGCCTGAGCGGTGTCGTGGAACCGAACGGCGGCGAACAGTACACCATCACTGTCAATGCTAATCCGACAGAAGGCGGCACGGTTACCGGAGCCGGTACCTACTACGAGCAGAGCCGCGTCACCTTGACGGCGACACCTGCCACGCACTACACCTTCGATGGGTGGCAACTCAATGGCAGCATCGTCTCCACGAGTGCCAGCTATCAGATCACGGTGACGGGCGATGCCACCTACACGGCAGTGTTCACCCCGATGACACAGCACAACGTTGCCATCACGCAGGTGACCGGCTGCACCATCACCGCCAGCCCGACAACGGCTTACGCTGGCGATGTCATTACGCTGAGCGCCACGACCCAAACGGGCTTCTTCTTGGTGGAATGGAACGTCGTGGATGCCAACAACCAGACCATCACCGTGACGAACAACCAGTTCACCATGCCCGACAGCAACGTGACCGTCACTGCTGTGGTGACGCAAGGCTTCACTGTCACTTTGGAACAAACCGCCAACGGTACCATCAGCGCCGACCAAACAACAGGATTGCAGCCCGGCGACCATGTGACCTTGACCGCCACGCCTGAAGAAGGCTGCGTCTTCCTGGCATGGTATGCATATAGGACGGGCGACCCGAGGGATGTGGTGGATGTGATTGCCAACACCACCATCATTATGCCTGCAAGCGACGTGACCGTCCAGGCCATCTTCGTGACCGAAGAGGAGCAAGAAGCTCAATTGGGTAGCGGTACCAACACGAACAACTACATTCCGACATACACACGTGCCAGATACTCCCTTACTCAGCAGATTTACCTTGCTTCCGAGTTGGACAACCAAAAAGGCAGAATCACGAAGATCGCTTACAGATCCAATAGAGCGGCCACAAGAAACCTGGACATCTATATCAGGCATACTGACAATTCTTCCTTTAGCAGCACCACCGATTGGACTACCATGGGTCCTTCTTTCAAGGTGTTTAGCGGAAATGTCGCTTTCAGCGCCAGTGATTGGACTACCATTATCTTGGATACGCCGTTTGAATACGATGGAACAAGTAACATTATCATCTGTGTGGTGGACAATACCGGTTCAACCACAAATCAAGCCGCAGGGTTCTACCGCTATGACGGAACAAACAGAGCCTTGTATGCCAATGGAAGCAGTGCATATAGTAATGTGAACTATTCGAACATAACAGACTATACCGGAACACGGATCAACTATGTCAACCGAATCAACATTACCATGATGGTTCCGGGTAGTGCCGAGTCGCTCACCGTTTCACCTGGTGAAATTTACGACTTCAGCTATGTGGAAGGCCAAGGCCCTTCGGCTACCAACAAGTTGGGCATCGTCGGTGTGGACCTTAGCAATGACATCACTGTCAATGCTCCGACCAACTTCGAGATTAGCTTGACCGAGAACGGCACCTACGCCTCATCGCTGACCATTCCACGCGAGACTGGCAGCAAGGGCAATCGTAATATCACCACCTGGAATTTTGACGACGGTTTGGGCAGTTGGACTACTGTCGATGCCGACGGCGACGGGAATAACTGGTATAGTAACACAACTTCAGGTCAAACACACAACTCAAGCGCTGGCGCTGTTACTTCGGCATCATACGATTCTTCTAATGGAGCTTTGACACCTGACAACTGGCTGATTTCGCCACAAGTTGAACTTGGCGGCACCTTCTCAATGTGGGCATGCCCACAAGATGCCGCATGGCCACAAGAGCATTTCGGCATCTTCGTTTCCACCACTGATGCCAATCCAAGCAGCTTCACCATGTTGAACGAATGGACGTGTGAATCTGGTGTCTGGAAGCAATATTCAGTTGACCTTAGGTTATACGCTGGTCAAACAGGTTATATCGCGGTCCGTCACTTTGATTGTACCGACAAGTTCCGTCTCAATGTCGATGACTTCGAGCTTGACACCGAGGCGTCCATCACCATCGAGATGCCTGTCACCATCACTCCTGCCACGGTCTATGTGCGCATGGTTGGGGGTCTCGAGGCAGGCAGCTACATTGGCACGCTCAATGCCGCCGCCGGCAACGACTTCACGGGCAGCGTGAGCTTGGCTGGCGAGGTCATCTTCCCCAGCTTCACCAAGGAGATCGTCGGCTACGCTAATGGCTCAGCACTGAATTACTACCTCATCGCCTCGCCCATCGGCGATGTCGATCCTACGGAGGTCGGCATTCAGGGCGATGATGATGCCAACATGGTCTCTGGTACCTATGACCTCTACTACTTCGACCAGTCTCGGGATTTGGAATGGATTAACTATAAACCAAGTGCAAGTTCCTCCAACGCTGGCTTCAGCCTTGAATCTGGCAAGGGTTACCTCTATGCCAACAGTGAGGATGTCACCCTGGTCTTCACCGGCAGGGCTCCCACCGAAGAGGAGATAGATGTCCCGTTGGCCTATGATGCCGCTGCCGAGATTCCGGGCTGGAACCTCGTGGGCAACCCCTACGCCGTGAACGCTTGGCTCGTAGGCAACCCCGGTTTCTACACCATGGATGTAAACGGCCTTTATACTCCCGTCACAAACGGCAACATTAATGCAATGGAGGGCGTGTTTGTCGTGGCTACGGGAGCAGATCAGAAGGTGACCTTCACCACCACCGAGACCGCCAAGGGTTCCATGCTTGCCCTCAACCTCAGAAAAGGCAGCAATCTCATCGACCGCGCCATCGTCCGCTTCGACGGAGGCAGCCAGTTGCCGAAGCTCCAGTTCAGAAAGGGCAGCACCAAGGTCTACATCCCGATGGACGACCAAGACTACGCCATTGTCAGCAGCGAAGAGATGGGCGAGATGCCCGTCAACTTCAAGGCTGAGAACAACGGCACCTACACACTGAGCCTCAGCAGCGAGGAGGTCAGCTTCGCCTACCTGCACCTCGTCGACAACATGACTGGTGCCGACATCGACCTGCTCGAGACCCCGAGCTACAGCTTCGATGCCCGCACGACGGACTATGAGAGCCGCTTCAAGCTCGTGTTCGCCACGGGTGACAACAGCACCAGCGACACGTTCGCCTTCTTCAGCAACGGCAGCTTCGTGATCAACAACGAGGGCAGGGCCACGCTGCAGGTGATCGACGTCACGGGCCGCATCCTGAAGAGCGAGAGCATCGACGGCTGCGCCAACGTGAACGTGAAGGCCGCCCCTGGAGTCTACATGCTGCGCCTCGTCAACGGCGCCGACGTGAAGGTCCAGAAAGTGGTCGTGAAATAAGTTTTGAACTCGCTTCGCGTCATTGCGAGGAACGAAGCAATCCAGAAGACCAGCTTGATGCCTGGATTGCTTCGCTCCGCTCGCAATGACGGTACCAAAGCGATGCAAATCGGCGACAAAGGGAGCTTACCCAAGGTAAGCGCCTTTTGCCGCCGGTTTTTTTATGCTGCCGTCATGTTTTCTCGACTAAGTCAAATTAAATTCACTTTTTCCCCTATTGAATTATTTTTTTTTGTAACTTTGCCGCCTATTTTTTTCTACTATTGCAATAACATACATATTCATAAACATAACTTAATAATTATGAGAAGATTACTTTCACTCATTGTGTGCCTATGGGCATTGTGCTCAATAGGTACTGCTCAGAATGCCGCTCCTGAATGGAGCAGTATTCTCTCCAACCAACCTGAAAGAATCCGTACCCAACTGATTTCCTCCTCGGAAAGCAGCATTCAGGTGAATGTTCAGGTGCCAGGATTCTACACTACCAATGTGCAGACCCCACGTGGTGAGGCCAAAGTCATCACCATGCCCAAGGCGGTCAGCACTGCCCAAGCTGGTGAGCCTGACCTCCCCATGACGGGTATTCCCGCCATCATCGGCGACCGTGCCCGCATGAACATCCGTGTCCTCAATGCTGAGTACATGGACTTTGAAGGCATCGAAGTGGCACCTTCAAAAGGTGACTTCAGCCGCCAGATTGACCCCGCTACGGTTCCTTATACCTATGGCGAATGCTACAGTCAGGATGCTTTCTTTCCGGCCAATAATGTAGGACTCTATGAGCCTTACATCATCCGCGACTTCCGTGGTCAGAACATAGTGGTCTATCCTTACGCCTACAACCCAGTCAGCAAGACCCTTCGCGTGTATTACAACATGACGGTGGAAATGTACAAAGTAGATGACAGAGGCAGTAACGTTATTGAAAGCCGTCGCAGCAACGTGGTCAAGATGGATCAGGACTTCAAGAGCTTGTATCAGCGTCACTTCATCAACTATCAAGCTGCGATGAGCAGATATACTCCCTTGGATGAGGAAGGCGACCTGCTCATCATCTGCTACGACAACTTCATCAGCTCGATGACCGACTTTGTCAACTGGAAGAAGACCCGTGGCGTGAACACCACTATCGTGGGCACCAGCACGGCAGGTAGTACCTCTACAGCCATTCAAAGTTATATCCAAAGCCAATACAATGCCAACAACAACCTGACTCATGTGCTGCTTGTTGGTGACGTGGCTCAAATCCCTGCCTATTATATTTCCGGTAGTGATTATGACAGTTATGTTAAAGGTGATAACAAATACGGACAGATTGTTGGTAACGATATATACAACGATGTGTTCATTGGCCGTTTTTCCGCCAGCACCGCAGCTCGCGTAACCACACAAGCCAACCGCGTCATTGCCTATGAGCGCGACCTTACCTCTTCTGCATCTTGGCTTAAGAATGGCGTGGGCATCTCCAGAAAAGAAAATGGTTCAGGTCATAACAACGAGGATGACTACCAACACATGAACAACATCCGTACGGATTTATTAAACTACGGATACACCACGGTAACCCAGCGCTATGCGAATTTAACGGGATATGACGCCTCTGCAGCGACCATCTCTTCAGATATCAACAGCGGTGCAGGTATTGTCAATTACGCCAACCACGGCCAAGAAACCGCTTGGGGAGCCAACTCCTCTGGCTATGTGTATTACGCTAACTCCCATGTCAATGCATTGACCAACGACAACAAGCTCCCCTTCATCTGGTCGGTGGCTTGCCTTGTTGGTAGATACGACTACACGAGCGACTGTTTCGCCGAGGCTTGGATGAATGCCACTAATGGCAACAACCCCACTGGAGCTGTCGGAGTTCTAATGTCTTATATCAGCCAACCTTGGATTCCGCCCATGTGGGCCCAAGACGAATGCGTTGACATTCTTGTCGAAAGCTACAACAGCAACATCAAGCATACATGGGGTGGCACGTCCATCAATGGATTGATGGGTATCTTCGACCATTACAGTACAACTAATACTGATGCTTCTGAGACATACCAAGCATGGGTGCTTTTCGGTGACCCGAGCATGATGCTCCGCACCAAGACCCCGCAGGCCATGACTGTCACCCATAACGGCACGATTGCTCCTACGGGTGGGACTTACTCCGTGAGCGTAAGCAACGGCAACGGCACCGTGGCCACCATCACCGATGCCAACCACAACATTTTGGGCAAAGCTACGGTGAGCAACGGCACGGCGAATGTGAACATAAGTGGTACTTTGACCGTTGGCACGAACCTCACCCTTTGTGTGTTCGGATATAATAAGGTGACCTATCTTGGCACCATCAGTGTTGTTGGTGGCACGGAATACACCATCGCAGCCAACGTCAGCCCTGCCAATAGCGGTACCGTTACCGGTGCAGGCACCTATTACGAAGACACTGACTGCACCTTGACTGCAACGCCTAACCACGGCTATGCCTTCGACAACTGGAAGCAGGGCAACAATGTGGTCTCGACAGAACCTACCTACACCTTCACGGTGACGGGCAACGCCTCCTACACGGCCAACTTCCGCCAGTTGACGTTGCACCACCTTACCTACAACCCCCAGCAGACCAACGGTACGATCAGCGTGAGCCCGACAGATGCCTACGCCGGGGACATCGTGACCCTGACGGCCACTCCCGCCGCGGGCTACTGCCTGGACCAGTGGCACGTGACCACGGGCAGGGTAGAGGTTCCCGTGGTGAACAACCAGTTCGAGATGCCGGACAGTGACGTGACCATCACGGCCACCTTCAAGTCAGGCTACACCGTTACAGTGGCCACGGTGGCGAACGGCACCATCACAGCCACCCCGACCTCGGCTTTGAGCGGCGAGACCATCACCCTGACCGCCACACCGAACACGGGCTGCGAGTTCACGACGTGGTATGTCTACAAGACAGGCGACCCGAGCACCTTGGTTGCCGTTGTCAACGACAGCTTCACCATGCCGAGCTACGACGTGACGGTGAGCGCAGTGTTTGCGACCACCTCGACCGGCGACGTCACTATCGGCAGCGGAACGAGTGCACAATATGAACTGCCGTTGAACAACTATTATAATTATAGTCTTACGCAGGAGATTTACACTGTCGCCGAATTGGGCGAGGCCGGGACCATCACAAAAGTTGCGTTCTATGTATCTCAGAATGCTGCCACGAGAAACATCGATATCTACATGATACCGACCACCAAGACGGCATTCTCATCCACTACGAATTGGGATGTGATGAGTAGTGTTTTCAAGGTATACTCGGGCAGTTACACTTTCACAACAGGATGGAACGTCATTACTTTGGACACGCCTTATGAATACGACGGTGTCAAGAACATCAACCTTGGTGTGGTGGACAACACTGGATCATGCGTTTCCTCCTCTAGCAGTGCAATGAGATTCTATGTTTATAGCACAAGTGCTAACAGAGCCTTGAGGGTTCGTAACGACAGCAACCCCTATTCCGTGGGCACATCCCAACAGATTAGCAGTTACACGGGTTCATACGTTACTTCAAACGCTCAGGTGAAGTTCACCAAGGTTTTGAAGAACAATGAAACCCTCGCCGTGTCACCTGAGGCCATCAACGACTTCAGCTACCTGATGGGTATGGGCCCATCCGATGCGGAGGCTGTCAACATTATCGGTACTGACCTCAGCAACGACATCACCGTTACTGCTCCAACCAACTTTGAGGTTAGCACTTCAGCGACTGGCACCTACGGCAGCAGCGTCACCATCCCTCGCACAAGCGGTAGGGGGGACCGTACGGTGACCAGCTGGGGCTTTGAAGGCAGCTTCCAAAACTGGACCGCTATCGATAGCGACGGAGACGGATACAATTGGGTGCTTGGTTCCGCTACCAGTGGTGTATATCTTGAATCAGGTTCCAATGTTACCGACCAGGTGTCGGGTCATAACAACTCGACGGATATGATGGTTTCCGGTTCATGGACCGATGCTGCCACAACGGCATTGACCCCTGACAACTGGCTGGTTTCACCCCAGGTTGAACTCGGAGGTTCGTTCTCGTTGTATGCCAGACCATTCTACACCTCCTATTTCCCGGAGCATTTCGGTATATATGTGTCAACAACAAGCAACACAAATGTAAACACGTTCACTTTGTTGGGCGAATGGACCTTGCCTGCCGAGGAATGGAACCAATATAGCGTTGACCTCCATGCGTATCAAGGCCAGTCGGGATATATTGCAATACGTCACTTCAATTGCACCGACAACTTCTGCATCTTGGTTGACGATTTCGAGCTTGACACAGATGCCGCATACAATCCTGAATTCCCTGTGACAATTACATCGGGTACAGTCTATGTGCGCATGAAGGACAACCTCAACATCGGCGACTACGGCGGCAACCTGACCGTGGCATCGGGTACGCTGAGCAAGACCGTCAGCCTGAGCGGTGTCGTGGAACCGAACGGCGGCGAACAGTACACCATCACTGTCAATGCTAATCCGACAGAAGGCGGCACGGTTACCGGAGCCGGTACCTACTACGAGCAGAGCCGCGTCACCTTGACGGCGACACCTGCCACGCACTACACCTTCGATGGGTGGCAACTCAATGGCAGCATCGTCTCCACGAGTGCCAGCTATCAGATCACGGTGACGGGCGATGCCACCTACACGGCAGTGTTCACCCCGATGACACAGCACAACGTTGCCATCACGCAGGTGACCGGCTGCACCATCACCGCCAGCCCGACAACGGCTTACGCTGGCGATGTCATTACGCTGAGCGCCACGACCCAAACGGGCTTCTTCTTGGTGGAATGGAACGTCGTGGATGCCAACAACCAGACCATCACCGTGACGAACAACCAGTTCACCATGCCCGACAGCAACGTGACCGTCACTGCTGTGGTGACGCAAGGCTTCACTGTCACTTTGGAACAAACCGCCAACGGTACCATCAGCGCCGACCAAACAACAGGATTGCAGCCCGGCGACCATGTGACCTTGACCGCCACGCCTGAAGAAGGCTGCGTCTTCCTGGCATGGTATGCATATAGGACGGGCGACCCGAGGGATGTGGTGGATGTGATTGCCAACACCACCATCATTATGCCTGCAAGCGACGTGACCGTCCAGGCCATCTTCGTGACCGAAGAGGAGCAAGAAGCTCAATTGGGTAGCGGTACCAACACGAACAACTACATTCCGACATACACACGTGCCAGATACTCCCTTACTCAGCAGATTTACCTTGCTTCCGAGTTGGACAACCAAAAAGGCAGAATCACGAAGATCGCTTACAGATCCAATAGAGCGGCCACAAGAAACCTGGACATCTATATCAGGCATACTGACAATTCTTCCTTTAGCAGCACCACCGATTGGACTACCATGGGTCCTTCTTTCAAGGTGTTTAGCGGAAATGTCGCTTTCAGCGCCAGTGATTGGACTACCATTATCTTGGATACGCCGTTTGAATACGATGGAACAAGTAACATTATCATCTGTGTGGTGGACAATACCGGTTCAACCACAAATCAAGCCGCAGGGTTCTACCGCTATGACGGAACAAACAGAGCCTTGTATGCCAATGGAAGCAGTGCATATAGTAATGTGAACTATTCGAACATAACAGACTATACCGGAACACGGATCAACTATGTCAACCGAATCAACATTACCATGATGGTTCCGGGTAGTGCCGAGTCGCTCACCGTTTCACCTGGTGAAATTTACGACTTCAGCTATGTGGAAGGCCAAGGCCCTTCGGCTACCAACAAGTTGGGCATCGTCGGTGTGGACCTTAGCAATGACATCACTGTCAATGCTCCGACCAACTTCGAGATTAGCTTGACCGAGAACGGCACCTACGCCTCATCGCTGACCATTCCACGCGAGACTGGCAGCAAGGGCAATCGTAATATCACCACCTGGAATTTTGACGACGGTTTGGGCAGTTGGACTACTGTCGATGCCGACGGCGACGGGAATAACTGGTATAGTAACACAACTTCAGGTCAAACACACAACTCAAGCGCTGGCGCTGTTACTTCGGCATCATACGATTCTTCTAATGGAGCTTTGACACCTGACAACTGGCTGATTTCGCCACAAGTTGAACTTGGCGGCACCTTCTCAATGTGGGCATGCCCACAAGATGCCGCATGGCCACAAGAGCATTTCGGCATCTTCGTTTCCACCACTGATGCCAATCCAAGCAGCTTCACCATGTTGAACGAATGGACGTGTGAATCTGGTGTCTGGAAGCAATATTCAGTTGACCTTAGGTTATACGCTGGTCAAACAGGTTATATCGCGGTCCGTCACTTTGATTGTACCGACAAGTTCCGTCTCAATGTCGATGACTTCGAGCTTGACACCGAGGCGTCCATCACCATCGAGATGCCTGTCACCATCACTCCTGCCACGGTCTATGTGCGCATGGTTGGGGGTCTCGAGGCAGGCAGCTACATTGGCACGCTCAATGCCGCCGCCGGCAACGACTTCACGGGCAGCGTGAGCTTGGCTGGCGAGGTCATCTTCCCCAGCTTCACCAAGGAGATCGTCGGCTACGCTAATGGCTCAGCACTGAATTACTACCTCATCGCCTCGCCCATCGGCGATGTCGATCCTACGGAGGTCGGCATTCAGGGCGATGATGATGCCAACATGGTCTCTGGTACCTATGACCTCTACTACTTCGACCAGTCTCGGGATTTGGAATGGATTAACTATAAACCAAGTGCAAGTTCCTCCAACGCTGGCTTCAGCCTTGAATCTGGCAAGGGTTACCTCTATGCCAACAGTGAGGATGTCACCCTGGTCTTCACCGGCAGGGCTCCCACCGAAGAGGAGATAGATGTCCCGTTGGCCTATGATGCCGCTGCCGAGATTCCGGGCTGGAACCTCGTGGGCAACCCCTACGCCGTGAACGCTTGGCTCGTAGGCAACCCCGGTTTCTACACCATGGATGTAAACGGCCTTTATACTCCCGTCACAAACGGCAACATTAATGCAATGGAGGGCGTGTTTGTCGTGGCTACGGGAGCAGATCAGAAGGTGACCTTCACCACCACCGAGACCGCCAAGGGTTCCATGCTTGCCCTCAACCTCAGAAAAGGCAGCAATCTCATCGACCGCGCCATCGTCCGCTTCGACGGAGGCAGCCAGTTGCCGAAGCTCCAGTTCAGAAAGGGCAGCACCAAGGTCTACATCCCGATGGACGACCAAGACTACGCCATTGTCAGCAGCGAAGAGATGGGCGAGATGCCCGTCAACTTCAAGGCTGAGAACAACGGCACCTACACACTGAGCCTCAGCAGCGAGGAGGTCAGCTTCGCCTACCTGCACCTCGTCGACAACATGACTGGTGCCGACATCGACCTGCTCGAGACCCCGAGCTACAGCTTCGATGCCCGCACGACGGACTATGAGAGCCGCTTCAAGCTCGTGTTCGCCACGGGTGACAACAGCACCAGCGACACGTTCGCCTTCTTCAGCAACGGCAGCTTCGTGATCAACAACGAGGGCAGGGCCACGCTGCAGGTGATCGACGTCACGGGCCGCATCCTGAAGAGCGAGAGCATCGACGGCTGCGCCAACGTGAACGTGAAGGCCGCCCCTGGAGTCTACATGCTGCGCCTCGTCAACGGCGACAACGTGAAGGTCCAGAAAGTGGTTGTGAAGTAATGTTTGGCTACTGGCCATTGGCTACTGGCTACTGGCAGCTCAACGATAGAAGTTAGCTCTAACGCTTTTCGTGAAGCTGCCAGAGTCCAGGAGCCAAAAGCCAGAGGCTGAAAATAGAAAAAAATACTCAAAAAAGTTCATTGTATCAAAATAATTACTATTTTTGCAGCCTAAAACTAGATAAAAGAAACAACTAATCAGTACTGTTATCTGAGAATGAAAAAGTTAGCATTGACAATAGCAATCGTTCTTACGATGGGATTGAGTGCCTTTGCCCAAGACGGTGGCCTGTTGAACAGAGGCGTCACTTTTGATAAACAGGAAAAAAGCGGCGGTATGATGAAGGGTGGTCCTGGTCTTCCGGGCCACGGTGGAGATGGTGACCAGAATGGACCTTTGGGCAGCGGCGTTGCCGTGTTGCTCGGCCTTGGCGCAGCCTACCTCGTTGGTAAGAAACGTAAAGAAGAATAATAAAAGAGTCTCCTTGTAAGGAAAGGAGTTCACTCCTCGACTCAAATGCATCTTGTGGCGTTTACTTAATGTAGACACTACAAGATGTTTTTTGTTTTTTTGTACCTACGGCATCTTCATTTCTCACTGGCCTCATTTTCTCTTTTCCCATAGGGGAACTTGCTCTCAACTTTCGACTCCAAAACGCGGGTCAGGAAATCGTTCAACCATCCCAAAACAAACGCCTTCATCAAATTTTTTTCGCCAAAATATTGTCATGTAAAGATTTATCCCTATATTTGCGCGCCATTTTTTATTAAACAACTGAACAACTGTTATTTAAAATTTATACATTATGAAGATAAGTCATTTACTTCTATTGCTGTTAGTGGTGTTTTATGCCCCGTTGACTGCCAAAAGTCAAGGCACAGTATTTCTTCCACCTTTGACAATAAACAATGGAACTAGTGTAAGTTCCACCGTTCCATTTCGTGGCGATTGTGTCAATTATGGCACCAATAGTCAGTTTATCATTCCCTTTACAGATTTGACTGCTATGAGAGGTGGTACGCTGACTAAGTTGACACTTTACTCCAATTCACAGAATGCGGATTGGGGTTCGGCGAGGTTTTCGATTTATATGGCCGAAGTGACATATAATGAATTTACCAACGTGGATTTTGTCGATTGGGATTCAATGAGCGAAGTTTATACAGGTAGTCTTTCTGTTCATAACAACATGATGGAGATTGTACTTGATAGTGCTTTTACTTATTACGGAGCCAATCTTATGGTTGGCTTTAAGGAAGTCGAAATGGGCCAAAATGTTGTGAATTTTATATGGAAGGGAGCCAAATTTCAAAGTATAAATACTGCTGTGTATTCCTACTGCTACTCTTCTTATAGTGTATCGTATAATGCTTTTGCCCATTTCCTCCCCAAAATGACCTTCGAATACTATGTTATCGATTTACCGATGGTGGAGGTTACTGAAGAAGATATTACATCTTACAACGCATCATTTTCATGGGAGGCGCCGAGTTCCAATGTCACAGGATATAAATATCAGTACAATGTAATTTCCGAAGATTTTACCGACGATTGGATAGAACTCCCTCCGACGGCAACTTCAGTGACTCTCGAGAACTTGGATCCCGTTACCGAATACTTCTTCCGCATAAAGGCTTGTTATAACGAGGGTGAAAGTGCTGTGACAATCTTAGACTTTAAAACCGAATGCCCTGACTATACTGCAATTCCATACTATGAAGACTTCGACTCCTATGTGGTCGCTAACGAATGGGTACCTAGTGTACGCACGTTGCCTGATTGCTGGGATTACATTAACACATCCGTGAACCCCAGTGATAACGTATATCCTTCCATGCATTACCGTAGCACACTTCCTCAATATGCATATTCTCCAAAAAACAGTTTGCTTTTTTACATTGACCAACATATATCATCATATCAAGCAAAGCCACAATATGTCATATTGCCTGCGATGCAGAATATTAATGGATTACGCGTGAAACTCTATGCAAGATCGTATATTTCCCACTATACTTTCTCTAGCACATTCAAAGTAGGTGTGATGGAAGAAACCGAAACGGGTCCAGAATTCATTTCAATCAAAGAGATTACTCCAGTTGATACTTATCAACTTTATACGATTGATATGGATGGTTACGAAGGTAATGGCGAGCGTATTGCCATCTGGATGGAAGTGCCAAATACTTATTATGGAGGTGTTTTTATTGACAACATCGAGGTGGAACAGTTACCTATGTTCACCTTGCCAATCTCCTCGCATGGTGGAACCTCGGGCGGCTGGTATCTGATTTCCTCCCCGCTGGCGGATGAAATCTATCCAGAAGATGTGCCACAACTTATTAATGATAGTGTCAATTCGCCCGACTTCGACCTCTTCCGTTTCAGCCCGGATCCGGAAACCCCAAGCCTGAATTGGGAGAACTGGAAGCAAGTAGGCAACCATTACCATTTCAACATTGAGCCTGGCAGAGGCTACCTTTATGCCAATGCCGAATCTGTCAACCTCTCTTTTTTAGGCACACCATACAGCGGCAACGGCGAAGTAACCCTTATATATAATGAGAATGAATATTTGGGAGGTTGGAACCTCGTGGGCAACCCCTTCACCGTTCCTGCCTATATCGGCGAAAGAGCTTATTATAGGATGAATGAAAACGGTTCGGGCTTTGTGCCAGGAAGTAATGGCTCGGCCATTGGGGTCATGGAAGGCATCTTTGTGTATACTGAAACTGACGGTGAAGTGTTGACGTTCAGCACTACACCACCCGACAGAAGCAGTGAACAGCTATCCGTCAACGTCAGCAAGATAACGCGAGGCGGTCTCACCACCGCCATCGATCGCGCCATCCTTCGCTTCGGTGAAGGCGACGAGCTGCCCAAGTTCCAACTCAACGAGGAAAACGCCAAGGTCTACATCCCGCAAAATGGCTTGGATTATGCTGTGGTCAATGCCGAAGGCCAAGGCGAGATGCCCGTCAATTTCAGTGCCGACGAAAACGGCACCTACACCCTGAGCTTCGGCTGCGAGAACGTCGAGTTCAGTTACCTGCATCTCTTCGACAACAAGACAGGCATTGATGTCGACCTGCTCAGCACGTCAAGCTATACTTTCAATGCCACGACAACGGACTACGAAAGCCGCTTCAAGCTGGTGTATGCCACAGGCAGTAGCATTGACGGCGACAGCTTCAGCTTCTTCAACAGCAACGGCAACTTCAGCATCTTCGGCATCGAAGGCGAAGCCACCTTGCAGGTGCTCGACGTGATGGGCCGCATGCTCAGCACGGAGACCTTTAGCGGCAGCATCGAGAAACGCCTCGATGTGGCGCCCGGAGTGTATTTCATCCGCCTTGTGAACGGCGAAGACGTGAAGACACAGAAAATCGTCGTGAGATAAAGAGATTGCCTTTAGGAATAATGAAAAAATAAGCCGCGACGACAATCGCGGCTTATTTTTGTCTATCTTTGCACCCGTTTTTCCCTTTCCCCCTTTTAAGGGGGCAGGGGGGGTCAAACAACACCCAAGCCCGTAGGCTAGGGGATTAACTGAACAACTGAATAACTGAACAACTAATAACTTATTAATCATGGAATCAACGAACAAACCCTTCAAGCGTTACACGGTAACCACGGCCTTGCCTTATGCCAACGGCCCCGTTCATATCGGTCATCTTGCCGGCGTCTACATCCCCGCCGACACTTACGTCCGCTATCTGCGAATGCGTGGCGAGGAAGTCCTGTTTGTCGGTGGTTCCGACGAGCACGGTGTGCCGATTACCATCAAGGCCGAAAAGGAAGGCTGCACGCCGCAGGACATCGTGGACCGTTACCACGCCATCATTAAGAAGTCGTTCGAGGAGCTGGGCATCAGCTACGACATCTACTCGCGCACCTCTTCGAAGATGCACCGTGCCACGGCCCAAGAGTTCTTCAAGAAGCTCTACGACGAAGGGAAGTTCATCGAGAAGGAAACTGAGCAATACTTTGACCCTGAACGACAGAAGTTCCTTTCAGACCGTTATATTGTGGGCACCTGCCCGAAATGCGGCGCAGACGGCGCCTACGGCGACCAATGCGAGAAATGCGGCTCTTCCTTGAGCCCAGATGAACTCATCAATCCGCATTCGCAACTTAGCGGCGCGGCTTTGGTGAAAAAGCCGACCAAGCATTGGTATCTGCCTTTGGATCAATATGAAGGCTGGCTACGTGAGTGGATCCTCGAAGGCCACAAGGAATGGAAGGTCAATGTCTACGGTCAAGTGAAGAGCTGGCTTGACGGTGGCCTGCAACCTCGCGCCGTCACTCGCGACCTTGACTGGGGCGTGCCCGTCCCGATTGAGGGTACCGACGGCAAGGTGCTTTATGTGTGGTTCGACGCTCCCATCGGCTATATCTCCAACACCAAGGAGATTTGCGAACAACGCGGCGACGACTGGGAGAAGTGGTGGAAAGACCCCGAGACCAAACTGGTACATTTCATCGGCAAGGACAACATCGTGTTCCACTGCATCATCTTCCCCTGCATGATGAAAGCCTATGGCGACTATATCATGCCCGACAACGTGCCCGCCAACGAGTTCCTCAACCTTGAGAACGACAAAATCTCGACTTCGCGCAACTGGGCCGTATGGCTGCACGAATACCTTGAGGAGTTCCCTGGCAAGCAGGATGTGTTGCGTTACGTTTTGACTGCCAACGCACCCGAGACCAAAGACAACAACTTCACATGGAAGGATTACCAGGACCGTAACAACAACGAGTTGCTGGCCATCTTCGGCAACTTCGTCAACCGTACCCTTGTGTTGACGCATAAATACTATGAAGGTGCTGTGCCTGCTTTGTTGAACCTCAACGAGACCGACCAAGTTGTCATCAACGAGATGAACGCCTATCCGAAGAAGGTAGGTCATCTGATCGACACTTACAAGTTCCGCGAGGCCCTCTCTGAGCTGATGAACTTGGCTCGTTTGGGTAACAAATACCTCACTGACAACGAGCCTTGGAAGCAAATCAAGACCGACCCTGAACGTGTGAAGACCGTGATGGCTTTGTCGCTGCAAATCGTAGCCCATCTGGCTATTTTGAGCGAGCCTTTCCTGCCGTTCAGCGCAAGGAAGTTGCAGCGTATGCTTCATTTGTTGTTCAAGGGTTGGGACGATGCTGAAAAGACTATCCTGCTACCCGAAGGCCATGTCATCGGTCAGCCCGAGCTGCTCTTCGAAAAGATTGAGGATAGTGTGGTGGCCGCCCAATTGCAGAAATTGGAGGACACCAAGAAAGCCAACCAACTCAATGCTTGGAAACCCGCCGAGGTGAAGCCCGTGGTCAGTTTCGACGACTATATGAAGGTGGATGTCCGCGTGGGCACCATCCTCGAGTGCCAGAAGGTGCCGAAGGCCGACAAGTTATTGCAGTTCCTCATTGACGACGGTATGCAAAAGCGTACCATCGTGAGTGGCATCGCCAAATACTACACCGAGCCCGAGAAGCTGGTCGGCAAGCAGGTTTGCTTCGTCGCCAACTTCGAGCCGCGCAAGCTCAAGGGTGTGGTCAGCGAGGGCATGATCCTCTCCGCCGAGGACAAGGATGGCCGCCTCGTGCTGCTGACGCCCAGCGACTTGGTTGCGCCGGGATGTTCGGTGGGATAAGTCCCAAGCTTTCCCTGTCATTCCCACTAGCCACGCATGTCATTCCCGCCAGCCTCCCATGTCATTCCAACGTGGGCAGGTGGGGGAGAGGAAATCTATGGGAGGCGATTCAAGAAGCAGAAACCTTATTGGACGGCTTCAAAAAGCATAGATTGACTACGTCGAATCTTCGATTTCCCGCCACTGCACTATCCAGCGTTGGAATGACATGTTTTTTGAAGCCTGCTTTAACGGATGACATACCTGTTGAGGTCTGTCCTCATCAATGTGCCTCCAGCCAGTTAGCCCCCGTGTTCATCTCCACCACCACCGGCACGGAAAGGGGCAGAGCATTCACCATCTTATCCTGAACGATGGCCTTCAAAGCATCGAGTTCATCGAGATGCGCGTCGAACACCAACTCGTCGTGCACCTGCAAGATCATCTTCGACTGCATCTTCAAGCGTTCCAACTCTTGATGGATGCCGATCATGGCAATCTTGATCATGTCGGCCGAGCTGCCCTGGATGGGCGCGTTGATGGCGTTGCGCTCAGCGAAGCCGCGCACCACGCTGTTCGCACCGTTGATGTCGCGCAGGTAACGGCGACGGCCCAAGATGGTCTCGGCATAGCCGCGTTCACGTGCCAAGGCGATGCTGCGGTTCATGTATTCCTTGATGCCCGCATACTCCTCGAAGTATTTCCTGATGATGTCGGCGGCTTCGCTGCGCGACAGCTCCATACGCTCTGCTAAGCCGAAGGCCGACATGCCGTAGATGATGCCAAAGTTGACCGCCTTGGCACGGCTGCGTTGCTCCTTGGTGACTTGGTCCATCGGCACGTGGAACACCTTGGCCGCCGTGGCGGCATGGATGTCATGGCCGAGGTTGAAGTCGGCGACCATGGCGGGGTCTTGACTTAAATGGGCGATGATACGCAATTCGATTTGGCTGTAATCGGCGGCTAAAAGGGTATAGGCTTCGCTGCGTGGCACGAAGGCGCGACGGATTTCGCGGCCTTTCTCTGTGCGCACGGGGATGTTTTGTAGGTTGGGGTTGTTGGAACTCAAGCGTCCCGTGGCTGTGACAGCTTGGTTATAAGAGGTGTGTATCAGCCCGTCCTTAGGATTGACCAAGGCTGGCAGCGCATCGAGGTAGGTGGATTTCAGCTTGGTGAATGAGCGGTAGTCCAGAATCATGTTGATGATGGGATGCTTGTGGACCAGCTTTTGGAGGACGTCTTCGCCTGTGGCGTATTGTCCAGTTTTGGTTTTCTTGGCTTTCTCGTCGATGTGCAGGCGCTCGAATAGGATTTCGCCCAACTGCTTCGGCGAGGCGATGTTGAATGGCATTCCAGCGGCTTTGTATATCTCATCCTCGATTTTCCGAATCTCACTGCCAAATGTCTCGCTGATTTGCTGTAGGTTCTCTGTGTCAATCTTCACACCGTTGGCTTCCATACGGCTAAGTACAGGCACAAGCGGCATTTCGATCTCGTAGAACAGCTTCTCCACGCCGTTTTCCTTCAGCAGGGGCATCAGTTTCTCATAGAGTTGTAGCGTGATGTCGGCGTCTTCGGCGGCATATTCCTTTACCAGTTCCACAGGCACTTCGCGCATGGTCTTCTGCTGGCGGCCTTTGCCAATCAGGTCTTCGATGGGGATGGTGAGGTAGTTGAGGTAGACCTCGGCAAGGTAGTCCATATTGTGGCGTTGTTCGGGCTCAAGGAGGTAATGCGCCAGCATCGTATCAAACATTTTGCCCTTCACTGCAATGCCGTATTGCGCCAGCATGGAGATGTCGTATTTCAGGTTCTGTCCGATTTTGAGGATACTGTCATTTTCAAACAAAGGCCGCAGCAGTTCCAATTTCATTTGGCAAGCCTCGCGCTCGGCGGGCATAGGCAGATACCAAGCCTCGTGTGCCTTGATGGCGAAGGAAAGGCCTACCAACTCGGCTGAATACACGTCGATGTTGGTCGTTTCTGTGTCGAAGACGAATTGTCGCTGCTTGGATAACAATTCCACTAGGGCCTTAATGTCGGTTTCGGGCTCTACAAGCTTATAATCGTGTGCCACGGTTTTGGCTGAGTCCTTATCGGAGAACTCCAGTAGACCACTATTGTCGCCTTGATGGAAGAGGTCAAGCTCGCTTGAGGGAGTTGAGGTGGAAAACAAATCTGGTGTTTGACTACCCGCAGTCTCCCTGGATTGCTTCGTCGTTCCTCCTCGCAATGACGTGGAAGCTGAGGTCCCTGAGCCCTGAGCCTGTCGAAGGGTCGAAGGGCCGACCTCACTGGATTGTTTTCCCTTATAATCCTCCAAGAATCTTTTGGCGAAGGTCTTAAACTCCAATTCCTCGAAAAGAGCCATCAGCGCGGGCACATCTGGGTCCTTGACTTTCAGTTCCTCCTCATCAAACTCGACGGGCACTTCCAAATTAATGGTGGCCAGCGCCTTCGACATCAGTCCTTGCTCGGCAAACGCGATGACGTTTTCCTTTTGCTTGCCTTTCAGCTCATCGGCATGGGCGATGAGGTTCTCCACGCTGCCATATTTTCCCACCAGAATCGCTGCCGTCTTCTCGCCGATGCCAGGGATGCCTGGGATGTTGTCGGCGGCATCGCCCCAGAGACCGAGGATGTCGATGAGTTGCTTGGGTTCTTGGATGCCGTAGCGTTCGCAAACTTCCTTGGGTCCCCAAACCTGTGCCGGTTCGCCGAATTTGGCGGGCTTGTAGAGCAGGATTTTGTCCGTAACGAGTTGCCCGAAATCCTTGTCGGGGGTCATCATATAGGTGGTGAAGCCTTGTTGTTCTGCTTTTTTCGATAAGGTACCGATGACATCGTCGGCCTCGAAGCCTTCCATGCCGTAGACAGGGATGTTAAAGGCCTCGATGAGCTTAATGATATAAGGTATTGAATCGCGAAGGTCGTCGGGCATCTTCTCGCGGTTGGCCTTGTATTCGCTGTATTCGGCCTGCCGTTGAGCCGTTCCTGCCACGTCGAAGGCCACGCCAATATGGGTGGGTTTCTCTTTCTGCAAGATCTCGTAGAGCGAGTTGAGGAAGCCCATCACCGCCGAGGTGTTGACCCCTTTCGAGTTCATCCGCGGGTTCTTGCTCATAGCGAAGAAAGCCCTGTAAATCAAGGCGTAGGCATCCAAAAGGAAGAGTTTTTTCTCTGTAGTTTCCATAAGACTCGGTTTGAAGGTGTAAAGATACGAAGAATAACTTGAACTGTGACTTTTTTGTCTCCAAATCGCCAAAAAACCGAAAAAAAATACGATTTTCAAAAAAAGTTGTACCTTTGCAACCGAAAACGAGTAATTTTTGGTCACAAGAAAGACCGATATTCTTTGATAAGCAACTGATTATCAATTTCTTGATAAGAAAGTGGGTTTTTGAAATGGAAATAAGTCTTATCTTTGCGGCCTATTTATCAACTAAAAAAAGAGAACTATGTCAGAAATTTTGAATGAAATTGTTCCGATCATTGCTGAAAAACTCGGCGTGGATCCCTCGGAAGTCACTATGGAAGCCAGCTTCACCAACGACTTGGGTGCCGATTCTTTGGACACCGTCGAACTGATGATGGAATTTGAAAAGAGCTTCAACCTCTCCATCCCGGATGACCAACAGGAAAACATCCAGACTGTAGGTGATGTTGTGAAACTCATCGAAAAGATGCGTGCTGAAAACAATTGATTTTCACTGATTTAGAAAAATAGAACTTTTCATGGAATCGAAACGCGTAGTCGTCACTGGCCTCGGTGCCATCACCCCCATTGGGAAAACCCTTCCTGAATTTTGGGAAGGGTTGGTGAATGGAAAAAACGGAGCTGGTGAGATTACCCGTTTCGATTCTGCTTTGTACAAGACGCATTTCGCCTGTGAGGTGAAAGACTACAATCCCGAGGACTATTTCGAGAAGAAGAACGTGCGTAAGTACGATCACTTCGCCCAATTTGGCCTTATCGCTGCCGACGAAGCCATCGCCGACTCGGGCATCTCAGCAGAAAATTGCGACTTGGATGAGGTAGGCGTCATGATGACTTCGGGCATCGGCGGCGTCAACCACCTTTATCATGAGACGATGGAATATGCACAAGGCGACGGCACACCGCGTTTTGGTCCTTTCCTCATCACCAAGATGATTGTCAACATGATTGGTGGCGTCATCTCCATCAAATACGGCTTCCGTGGCCCCAACTACGCCACAGTGTCGGCCTGCGCTTCTTCGACGCACGCTGTCATTGAAGCTTTCGACAAGATCCGCTTCGGCAAGTGCATAGCCGTGGTGGCTGGCGGTGGCGGAGCTGCCATCGGCCAACTTGGCATCGGCGGCTTCAATGCCATGAAAGCCCTCTCGACACGCAACGACGACCCGTTGACGGCCTCGCGCCCTTTCGACCTCAACCGCGATGGTTTCGTCATGGGTGAAGGTGCCGGAAGCCTTGTCCTTGAGGAATACGAACACGCCGTCGCTCGCGGTGCCAAGATTTATGCCGAAGTCGTGGGCGGCGGTTCGTCGGCCGATGCCTACCACATCACTGCTCCCCATCCGGAAGGTGCAGGCGGGGTGCTCAGTATGCAGCGTGCCCTCAACGACGCTGGATTGAGTCCCGATGCCATCGACCATATTAACGCGCATGGCACTTCGACGCCGATGGGCGATTTGGCAGAAGTCCTCGCTATCCAAAAGGTGTTTGGCGAAAGCGCATACAATATCAGTATCAACTCCACCAAGTCGATGATGGGCCACCTCCTCGGTGGCGCAGGTGCCGTTGAAGCCATCGCCACCATCCTTGCCCTCAAGAACAGCATCATCCCTCCAACCATCAACCATTTTGACGACGACCCGCAGATTGACCCGCGCCTCGATTTCGTCTTCAACCAAGCCCGTCAGCGCGACATCCATTATGGACTGTCCAACTCGTTCGGCTTCGGTGGACAAAACGCCACCGTGATTTTCAAAAAGTTTGAGTGATAATGGCACTCTTCCACTTTTCTTCCCCCAAAGACCCTGCCGACAAGGCTCTTTACGATTATATCCATAACATCTTCGGCTTTTATCCGAAGAATATCGCCTTGTATCGTGTGGCCTTCACCCATAAGTCGGTGGCTGCCGAGACCGTGGGCAACTACCACGTCAGCAACGAACGTATGGAATACCTTGGCGATGCCGTGTTGAGCACCGCCGTGGCTGACTATCTCTTCCACACTTATCCCACCCAGCCCGAAGGTTTCCTCACCGAGATGCGCTCGCGCATCGTCAGCCGTGCCTCGCTCAACAAATTGTCGGAGAAGCTCGGTTTTGGCGATTACATCCGCCATACCCCTGATGTGGGAATCAACAACGCCCACTCGATGGGCGGCAACGCTTTCGAAGCCCTTATGGGTGCCATCTACCTCGACCGCGGCTTCGACTTCGCCAAACACATCATCATCGATCGCATCGTCCGCATCCACATCGACTTGGAGCAGCTGCAGACCACCGACGTCAACTTCAAGAGCAAGCTCCTCGAATGGTCGCAGAAACACAAGAAAAGCACCTCATTCAAGATGTTGGAGGAAATCGGTGAAGGGCACAAGAAACAGTTCCACGTCCAGATTGTCATCGATAATCAACCTTATGCCGATGCTATCGACCGCTCCATCCGTGGTGCCGAGCAGCTGGCCGCCGAAAAAACCTGGAAACTTTTGTTTCAAGAAGATTAATTAAAGCTAGCCTCTTTTGTCATTCAGTTGGCCGCGTATGTCATTCCCGCCAGCCATCTATGTCATTCCAACGTAGGCAGGTGGGTAGGGGGGAATCTATAGAAGGCGGTTTAATAAGCAAAGACCTTACATAACGGCCTCATCAGGTATAGATCCCGTGCCTTTGCCCACAAGCCTTCGCTGGGATGACATACCTGTTGAGGCCTGCACCTAGCGTGGGAATGACATGCTTTCTGAAGCCTGCAAGAACTATTAATTAAAAATTAATTCTATCTTTGCGGCATGAAACCCAAAAGCAACAAGATACAAATCGCCTCGTTCGACGACACTACCGTCGTTGGCATCAACTCTGCCTTGGTCGACTACAAGTTGGCTTGTAGCATTAATAATAAACTCTCCCTCGACCTCGCCCGTCACGACGACCTTGTCTTCGAGGGTGCACCATTCTCCTTCTTCTATTACACGGCGGGCGAAAACTACAATGTCTACAACCTCGTTTCGTTGGTGTGCAGGGACAAGGTGCTGTTTTCCTTTAAGCCCCGTCTGGACTACCTTTTCCTTATCCAAAACACCCTTAGCCCCGAGCGACAAATCAACATTATGCGCAGCCTGCGCGAGGTTGAGGGCATCGTGCACGCCTTCGTGTTGGAGAAAGACAAGAACTTACGTCAGGTACTGGAGACCATCGCCGATTGCGAGCAGCAGATGATTAACAAGAAGAAGAAACAAACCGACATTAATGCTGTACGCATGCAGATGCGCGAGCAGGAAGCCCAATTGGCCGCACTTAGGGCTCAATCCTGATTTTCACGCCGCTTTCCTCAGTGACAAATGATGAAACGCGGTCGCCGATGCCGAGGTTGAAAACATGTTCACCTAATCCGATTTCATCGTTTACAATGGTGTAGAACAGACCATGGTAGGAGGTTTGCCCCTCGATGATTCCAAAATCCTTATAGAAACAAAAGCTGAATGCATCGCCAGGGAGGTAATGTGCTTTGACGACCATGCTGAAGTCCTTGTGATGGAAATCGATGGGTGCTTCACAAGGGTTGTAGATGGAGAAGTCGACGCGGATGGTGTCACCGTGATGGAAGACAGGCATTTTGTCATTGCCCGCGTTGGTGATGTCGAAGGTGGTCACCAAGCGGTTGGCAGAGGAGAAGTCATAGGTGAGGAAACCCTCGATTTCCATGTCATCTACTTGGTAGGTCTTCGAGCGTCCGTTGACGGGACCGCAAACGAACACGGGCTTCCCAATCCATGCCTTGTCAAACTGCCAAAGGTCGTATTGAGTCATACGGTCGTAGTAGCTTTGCAGCGTCGAGCTTTCCTTGCCCGTGAAATAGTGATAGAGGGCAGGCTGCTGGAACGAGCCACGGAACACCACGGGACACTCGTCAGCCACTTGTTCGACGGCCTTGTAGTATTTTTCCTTGCCGTGATAACCATAGCGGTCAGCCAAGGGTGTCAACAAGAGGATTCTAAAGACCAAAACCAATAGGAGGGAAGGCAGGATGAAAAACTTGGTGTATTTCCTTAACTTATCATCAGTCAAGGATTTACGATAAATCAACACCACTATAGGGATAACGCATACGATAGTCCAATGCGGTTCTACATGCCCTCGGAAGGTCATCAGCCAGAAAAAGAAAAAGAACCCGATGATAACGAAGCATAAGCCTCGTTCAAATACTTCTTGAGGAGTTCTTTCTCTGGATTGCTTCGCTTCGCTCGCAATGACATCACTCCCCTCTTTTTGAGGGTTATAAGCGTTGGGCTTGTGCGTCATTGCGAGGAGGCACGACGAAGCAATCCAGGGCTTGTGCTTGAATAATACATACACCACCGCCCCAAACGTAAACGGATTAAAAATCAGCAGTTGGTTGGGCAGATATTCAAAAAAATAACTCCAACGAAACGCCTCGTTGCGTCCTGAGAGGTGGTATCGGAAACTCGGAAAATCCGCATTGATTTGCCATAAAATATGTGGTGTCAGCAAGGCTATAGCTAAAATGCAGGCCACATAAAACTTGCCATCTTTCAGCAACTTGAGGTTCGACAGCACAATCAGCCCTAACAACAAGAATGCATGGTACTTGCTGTATACCATCAGTGCCATGAATACACCCATTAGCAGTGCATTTTTCCATGAGTTTTTGTTGAGATAACGTAGATATACAAACAGGAATAATGCTGAGAACAATATCAATGCAGCATCCGGTGTGGTGATGAAGCCATAGATGTTGAACATCACGATGGAAACGGCTATGATAAAAAAAAGCAATATGTTTTTCGGGTCAAGGTCTTTGGCCTTGTCGAACGGTCGATTGATAGCAATCAACCAAATCACAAACAAAGACAAGCATGAGGTGATAATCGTAAAACACCTAACGCCCAAAGTGCCCGAAAAGAAGATACTGCTTAAAAATGTCATCAACCCCACCATAGGCGGGTGGTCGAAATAGCCCCATGTGAGGTGCTCGCCATAAATAGCATAATACGCCTCATCTTCCTGAATTTCGGTGAAAATGCCCTGCAATAGGTTGATGACAAACCAAATGGAAAGGCCACAACAAAGGCAAAATTTCCAATTGAATTTGTCCTTTGTCATGGCCATTCTCGTTTGTAGGGACACATCGTATGTGTCCGCAACGGTTTTACCCCACGTGAATATTATCCTTCACCAGTTTCAGAATCTTCTTCGTGTCGTTGCCGAGTTCCTTGCGGAGGTGGGCGTCGTTGAAGTCGGTGAGGAATTTGATCATGTAGTCGATGATGGCATCGGAGAACACGCCCTTAGCGGTGTAGATCTCGCGGTCTTTCTCCAATTCCTTGGCGGCGGCCACGCAGCTGTCGGGCAGTTGTTCAAGGCTCTCCTGCAGTTGCTTGTTCTTGTCGTCGTGGATGTTCACGCCGAGGCCGACATAGGTCTTCTCGGCCACTTCGAGGGCGTTGGGCATCTCGAAGCCGTGACGGGCGGCAGCGCAGAGGGCAGCCATCAGCAGGTACATGTCGGCGCAGCCGTCGGAGGCACGCCATTCGAAGGTCTGCTTGTTACTGAAGTCTTTGTTCGACTTCTTCTCAAGCGGGTTGGCATTGGCAGCCATGTCCTTACCGTTGTTGATCCAGCCCAACGGCACGCGCACCAAGGCGCTGCGGTTGGAGTAGGACCAGCACAACGAAGTCGGGGCCTCTTGATGGGGCACCAGACGGAGGAATGACAGCGGGTTGGGGTTACCGAAGGCAGGCAGCGAGGTGCCAGCGTCCATGTAACCGGCAATGGCTTTCTTGCCGAAATCGCTGAGTTCGCCCTTGTTGACCATGACGCTCTTGCCGTCCTTGGTGAACTTGCAGTGCACATGCATGCCCGAACCGGCTTTGCCCACGGTGATCTTCGGGGCGAAGGTCAGGGTGACACCGTATTCGTAGGCCAGCTGGCGCATGATCCACTTGGCAACCACGAGTTGGTCGGCGGCATCTTCGATGTTGGTGGGCAGGAACTCGATTTCGTTCTGCTCGTAAATCTTGCCGTCGAGGGTGAAGTTACCCACTTCGGAGTGACCGTATTTGATCAAGCCACCAGCCTGCGCGATGAGACGCATGGCCTCAACGCGGTATTCGGTGAACTTATTGAACGGGGCGCTCTCGTGGTAGCCACGTTGGTCGGGCACCTCATAGATTTCCTCGTCATCGGCGATGATATAGTATTCCAACTCGCCCATGGTCTCCATCTGCAAACCAGTGGTCTTTTTGAACACTTCGTGAGCCTTGTGGAGGATATGTTCGGGTGAGCTTTCGAAGGGATCGCCATCGCGGTTGTAGAACGAACAAAGGATGTCCAAGGTCGGGATCTCTGAGAAGGGGTTGAGGAAGGCCGTACGGTACTTCGGCACCACATAGAGGTCGCTCTTACCGGCTTCGATGAAGGGGAAGAGGCTCGAACCATCGACGCGCTCAC
>JAEEGK010000202.1_pt1 | contig 147406 bp, 116 predicted proteins | sample 8958771 | NCBI WGS metagenome assembly JAEEGK01 (sample SAMN16246547, study PRJNA631951) | gut metagenome | biome: gut microbiome; feature: rumen; material: SC-attached | host: Bos | place: Iran: Karaj | collected 2018-10 | reverse complement strand
ACACTTCCGGCGATTACAGCTCCGTAAAAGAAATCGCGGAGTCCGCACAGACAGGTTCCGCTACAACTGTCATTACCGGTGTTTCAGTCGGTATGCTTTCCACAGCGCTTCCGATCCTCTTCGTTGCAGTCGGTATCTTTATCGCATATGCATGCGCAGGCGTATACGGCATTGCTCTTGCTGCAGTAGGTATGCTTTCCACAACCGGTATCACAGTCGCAGTCGATGCTTACGGCCCGATCGCTGATAATGCCGGCGGTATCGCTGAGATGAGCGAGCTTGATGAGAGCGTTCGTAACATCACTGACAGACTGGACTCCGTTGGTAACACCACCGCTGCTATCGGTAAAGGTTTCGCAATCGGATCTGCAGCTCTGACAGCTCTGGCTCTGTTCTCATCTTATGCAGATAAGATCAATTCCGCAGACAAGGCATCAACATTCGCTATCAACATTCTTGATCCGAACGTTGTTATCGGTCTTCTGATCGGCGGTATGCTGGTATTCTTCTTCTCCGCACTGACAATGTCATCGGTTTCCAAAGCTGCAAACCAGATGGTCGTTGAAGTTCGTCGTCAGTTCAAAGAGATCCCTGGAATCATGGAAGGAAAAGCTAAACCAGACTATACAAGATGTGTTGCTATTTCTACCAGAGCTTCCCTGAAGCAGATGATCCTTCCTGCAGTGATCGCTATCGTAGTTCCGATCGTTGTTGGTATCCTTCTTGGCGTTGCTGCTCTTGGCGGACTGCTTGCAGGCGCACTTGTTGCAGGTGTTCTGATGGCTATCTTCATGAGTAATGCCGGTGGTGCGTGGGACAATGCCAAGAAGATGGTGGAGGAAGGTAACTTCGGCGGCAAGGGCTCCGAGTGCCACAAGGCCACCGTGGTAGGCGACACTGTGGGCGATCCGTTCAAGGACACTTCAGGCCCGTCGCTCAACATCCTCATCAAACTGATGTCTATGGTCTCTATCGTGATGGCAGGACTGACAGTGGCGTTCCTGTAATATCAATAAATAATAAAAGCACTATTCGCTGTTGGAATGTGCGCATACATGCGCCAACCCAACAGCGAATAGTGCTTTTTAAAAGTATTCTCTTAATTCAATTATTCACAACAGTAGTGATTATATCCTCCATGTGGCATATCATAATGGCACAGATACAGTTTTTACCATAACGTGTATGGATTGTCTGTTAATTAGTGATTCCAGACTAAACCAACAGGAGTTGTAAATGTAAACGTTCTATCTCCTTCTTGGAAGAAACTTGCTTGTATCTTAATTTCTTTTGCACTCTTTAATTTGTTTATAAATGTATCTTTTTTACTTGCTAAAAACAATATACCCGTAGATGCATCGTCCGCACCAACACATTGATATTTTTCAATATTTCCATTATCAAATTTGACTAATATATTACATCCAGAGATACCTTCATTAAATTGCCCTTTGTCTATATTAAAATAGACATCCTTACCATATTTGGGACTATTTCTCACTGTAATCGAAAGATAACTTCCGCCATTATAAGGAAATTCAAAATCAACCTCATTATCAGATCTCAAAGATGCAAAAAATGATTTTTTTTCCGTCATTTCATCCTCATTCTCTGAGTACTTCCATTTGGTTTTTTCTTCAACCTTAGAGTCTTTCGATTTTGATTTTTCTCCACCTGCAGTATCCTTAGCCTCTACTATTGGGTCTTTTTTCTCTTTTGAAGAAGATTCTTTTTTATCATTAGGTAACAGAGAACCTATTACACCCAACAAGAAGAAAACTCCAATTGCAATTAAACATCCTTTTTTCATAGCTTTAATCGTTTTAAAATTAATAAATATTTGATTACTCCAATATATTCTATAAGACTATGTTGTCCTCTATATAATTTCTTATTTGCAACGCTAACTCATTATTTTCTTTTTCAAAGAAGAGTGAATTTTCGTCATCAGCAGCATTTATGAGGCCTCCTCTCCGCTCAATGCCCCCTGCAATTCCAAACTGAATAAATCCATTTATTAATGACGTTGCCTCACGAAGTTGAACACTATGTATATATTTAAAAGGTATTGTCTTTGAACCTGCGAAACCATGTATAATAGTTCCTAATATTCCCTTTCTTTCTAATACAATTTTATTATCATACACATAAAGTTGTCCAGCAACTCCCTGAAGAAAGAATTTTGCACCTCCATATTTCATACTTGGACATTTACTCTCATTAGATTGTATTATATATTGTTTAGCTTTAGTATTGTTTTGATTAAGACTTGAAGGAGCAAAATATTTTTCTGCAAATTCCGAATCATTCATCATCAAATATTTGATCCCTTCTACGACACCTATAATTGTTGGTATCAAAGTCCATGAAAACAGTATATACAATATACCCATCATGTTCTTGTTCAATAAAAACTTATGAAGTCCGATGGTTCCACAAAAGATTGCAAGTAGTCCAGCAAGAATTCTATTATTCATACAGTAAAATGTTTTACAAATGGCACAAAAAAAACGTGGACGTTTTACTTCATCTACGTTCTTGAGGTATTGGGGATAACCATTGCAATCATATACGAGTAAAAGCCCACGTCATATACAGACGTGAGCGTCAAAACTTTTACTCTTGATTGCTCTTTCAAATTCCCCAATTGTCAAGAACAAGAATATAAGCTAACGCTTCTTGATTTAATATGTTCTTAATTTATCGCTATACTATAGGCTATTTATATTTTAAATTTGTATCAATGTTTGCATTTGCAAATTTAAGCATTTTTTTCTTTATGTCAAAGAAAAAATTGAAAAAATAGCTTTGCAGACACTTTTTTTATTTCCTTGGCAGTCAAACAAACTGCAGAGGCGACACTACCGATGCGGCAGATACAGCACCGTATTCAGGTCGTCAGTGACGCTGCTGAGTACATTGTCCTGCATCTGGTTTGTATCCGTGAGCATACTGCGGATGCCTGGAGACACATATTTGTCATACATACCGCTCAGCGTTGCCATGCAGTTGTTGGTGCGTGCCTCTCCTATTCCCGTATCAACAAGACGCTGACGGCACATATTGAACAGTTTTGTCCTTATGTCTTCCAGCAACCACTCTGACCTAGGATTGGCGCCTTCGTTGCCGGCATTGTATATCATGAAGAGCTCACGCAAGTCGTCTCCCACATTGTCTATCAGAAGGCTGGCAAACTCACTGGCACTTGAGGGGAGCAAATCGGCAGGCATACCTAAGAGCGCCAGACTCTTGCGATAATTCTCCACCTTGCTCCATACCTCATCGATGTTTGCCGTAAGACCGTTATACAGGTTTGCATACAAACGGTCATAGCTTTTCTGCTGCACGTCAGACAATCCCTGCAGGGATGACACATACTCCGTGCTTATCCTCCACTTCGTAAAGTCATTGCTTGCCACTACCGTGCGCCACGGGTTTGGATATGCCACTGCCGATCCCGTTGCCACGTCAACGAGGCTGTCGGCCGCCGTTCCTTCCTTCACTCTATATTGAGCAATATCGTGCAGATGCTGATGCCCCGTAATGGCAAGGTGTATGCCGTGGTTCATCATCTGGCGTGCTACATCCTCGTAATCATCTATTATATATTCCCCCTGCAGTATCTCCTGTGCATCATAATGCTGCACAAGATTGTGGTGCTGCACCACTACGACCTGCTTTCCTGCGGCACAAGCCTTGTCGGCCTGTTGCAGCAACCATTCCATCGTGGTGGTGCGTATGCGTCCAGCCGTCATGTTCACGTTGCGACTGTCACCACGCTCCACATATTTGTTTTCGTCATACCTGTTGGTATCTATGCACAACAGCACCAGTCCATCAAGCGGTTCTATGGCATAAGACAGTGATGTCATATCACGCGACAGTGCGCGTCCATAGCCGAAATCGTTGTACAGTTCCACAAACAAGGATGGGGATGTACGCTCTGCAGGATATTTCTGATCTCCGTCAAAATATGAACCATTGGGATTCTCTATGTCGTGATTGCCGGGCACCACCACCACGGGGATGCCTGCCGCACGCAGATTTCCAAGAATGTTTACCACCAGTCTGTGGCTCACTGCCTCACCGTCTTTCGTCAGGTCGCCGGGTATCACAACAAGGTCAGGATGACGCGCCACCGCAGCATCTACGATGCCCTGCAGTACCCCTACACTATATTCGAGAAGCTTAGGGTCATATTTTACATACCGCTCAAAGGCTGCGCCCTCAGACTTCAGCAGTTCAGGTGCCATGACATGCGTATCCGTAAGCAGCAGTATGGTCTTTGGATTTTCTTCCATGTCACGTTGCGGATAATCCGCTCCGGGCCATCCCCACACTGTTTCTTCACCACCAGAACAAGACATCATGAGTGTCACGGTGGCGGCTGCCATAGCTGCAGTTGTTAATGCCTTCCTCATTTTCATTATCACAGACTTTTTTCTTTCTTACTATATCTAAGCACACGGTTCCCCGACCTGCACCATAGTGCGGTCAGGGAACCGTTTTCTATTCTCCGTAAAGCTTGTCGAAGAACTTACTTCTTCAGCATACCCATATATTCATTGATCTTGTCGCCGAGGCCAAGAGTGGAAGCCAGTTGCTTCAACACTATCTGTGCCTGGTCAAGAGAAATCTCACCCTTCTGGAATTTGGTGATGATGTCCTGTGGATTGATACTGCTGAGTGCACCCAGTCCAAGACCTGCAATGATGTCCTGCAGTCCGCCCTCTTGCGCTGCTGCTGTTTCTGCTCCAGCCGGCTTCTTGCCGCCACCGAGCAAACCACCTAAAATACTTCCGAAATTCATAATCGTATGCGTTTTAATTAGTAAATCTGACAGTGGGAATTTTTAGACCCCACCAAATATAACGGATTCTTGTTAGTTACCGATGTGGCAAAATTAATAAAAAAAAGTTAAAGCGCAAAATTTTTCAACTACCAATCCTGTTTTTTAACAATTATTGTGCGGAGGACGTGAGATTGTGCAAGAACAAAACACTCACTGAAAATTAGTGCGCAAACATGCGTTTTTTGCCTCTTGAAATCGTATTTAACTGCCGTTTCCTTGCGATATTAGTCACGAAAGTCTCTCACGCTCTCAAATATCGCAAGGAAATCGCGTTTTCGGTAACCGACTGATTACCAACGCACAACATTCTTTGTTGTTTCGCTTTTTCACCCTCTGAGTTGTAATAGCATAGCTTTTACATTGTAATACGATAGCTTTTACACTATAAGGGCTATCATATTACAGTGTAAAAAATCACGTTTTAGAGCGTAAAAGGGTATCTTTTGCATCAAAACCGCTCAAAAAGCAAAAATCAGTTTGACTCAAACCAGAACAATATTATTCAAGACCACTTCCCAAAATCTCTATTTTACAACCTTTCACCCTGCGTCATTTGTTCACAAATGAAAAACTGTTTCTACTTACGTTTGCAGTCATTAAAATGATTAAAAATCCAAAGTAGCACTTGCGATTTTAAAGGAAAATCACAAGTAGGAACGCAAAAAAATACTATCATATCTGAACGTATCTACAACATCAACAACGACTTAGACAAAAATTCCCCATTAAGTTCAAGTAGCAATTAAACAATTATGTCTTTTTATGTCCGAATACAATGTAAAAAATGTATTCCTTTGCAAATTTAAAATAAAAAACACACACAAGTTTTTGTTTTTTAAACGGACAAACACAACATGACGTTATGTTTTTTTAAAACCTTTACTATTTGCCATATCAAAAAAAAACAGTACCTTTGCATATATAATATAGAAAAGAATGCACTTATTCCCTGAATTAAAAAAGAAATATACCAAGGAGCAACTGACGGCGCGCGAGGCTCAGCGACTGGCGGAGTTCATTGCATGGGGACCGGCGGTGTTTCAGGCTTCGAGGCTGATGGTGAAGTTCGGCATACTCGAAATGCTGCGCGATGCCGACGACGGACTGACGCGCGGCGAGATAGCAGAGCGCACAGGCCTCAGTGACTATGCTGCGAAATGTCTGCTGGAGGCTTCGCTGTGTATCGGCACGGTACTCGTGAATGACGACACTGACCGCTATACGCTGTCGAAGGCGGGATGGTTCTTGCTCAACGACCCTGCCACACGCGTGAACATAGACTTCAACCACGACGTGAACTACGAAGGGTGGTTTCACCTTGAGGAGGCGCTGAAAGAGGGTAAGCCCGAAGGACTGAAGCATTTCGGCTTATGGCCCACGGTGTATGAAGGACTGTCGTCACTGCCCGAACAGGTGCAGAAAAGCTGGTTCGGATTTGACCATTTCTACAGCGACTCGTCATTTCCTGAGGCATTAAAGATTGTCTTTGGAGAATACCATGTGCGCTCGCTCTATGATGTGGGCGGCAATACCGGCAAATGGGCGCTGCAGTGCGTGGTGCACGACAAGGACGTGGAGGTGACCATCCTCGACCTGCCGCAGCAGATAGCTCTCATGCAGGAGAACATAAAAGGCAAGGAGGGTGCAGAGCGCATAAAGGGGCACGGCATCAACCTGCTCGACGACAGTGCATCATTCCCCGTACGCGAGGGCGGACTGGATGCTATATGGATGAGCCAGTTCCTCGACTGCTTCTCGATGGAGGAGATAACGAGCATACTGACACACGCCAAGGCAGCGATGACGCCAGACACGCACCTGTTTATCATGGAGACGCTGTGGGACAGGCAGCGCTTCGAACCGGCAGCATTCTGCCTGACGATGACGAGTCTCTACTTCACCGCCATAGCCAACGGCAACAGCAAGATGTATAACACCGAGGACATGGAGAAATGCATCAACGATGCAGGGCTGCAGATAGAGAAGATACACGATGGACTGGGACAAGGACACAGTGTGATAGTGTGTAAACTTGCATAGGAACAGAAAAGGAGTCAAAGGGAGTTACCGCGGCTTATAGCCGCTAAGGAGTTAAAGGACATTACGTTTACACATTCGTATAGTCTAATACAAATGTCCCTTAACTTCCCCTAACTCCTCTTAACTCCCTAAAAATACAACTTGAAAATAATGGAAAAACTGATTGAAGAACTGAAAGGAAAGATTATCGAGGCCCTGAACCTGCAAGACCTCACGATGGAAGACTTTGATGACGATGCGCCACTCTTCGGTGACGACGGCATCGGACTCGACTCCATCGATGCTCTCGAAATCATCATGATTCTTGAGAAAAACTACGGCATACGCCTTGCCAACGCTGCAGAAGGACGCGACATCTTCAAAAGCGTCAGGGCTATAGCCGAATACGTGGAAAAGAACAGAACGAAATAGTTGAAAATTAAAAGTTGAAGGCTGAGAGGTTATCACGGCGCGGCATCTGCGTTGTCATCCCTACATACAACAATGCCACGACAGTGCGCGATGTCGTTTCGCGCACCCTGCAGCAGTGCCATGACGTGATAGTGGTCAATGACGGCTGCACCGACGGTACCGCCGACATCCTCGCCACTATAGAGGGGATAACCGTTGTCACGCTGCCTAGGAACAAAGGCAAGGGCGCAGCCCTGAAGGCCGGCTTCCGCAAGGCCCTGGCAATGGGTTTCGCATACGCCATAACACTTGATGCCGACGGACAGCATTATCCCGAAGACATCCCCCTGATGCTTGAGGCGAACATAAAGCACCCAGGGGCATTGCTCGTGGGTGAGCGCAAGGGACTTGACGCCCAGGAACGCTCCGGCGGCAGCAAGTTTGCCAACGCCTTCAGCAATTTCTGGTTCTGTGTGCAGACCGGTCAGAGGCTACGCGACACGCAAACGGGCTTTCGGCTGTATCCGCTGAAGAAACTCTACGGACTGTGCATGCTGACATCACGCTATGAGGCAGAACTGGAACTGCTCGTTTTCTCTGCGTGGCACGGAGTAAATCTGGTCAGCGTGCCAATCAACGTATATTACCCCCCTAGAGAGGAACGCGTGTCGCATTTCCGTCCGGCCTATGACTTCACGCGCATCTTCATCCTCAACACATGCCTGTGTTTTCTTGCCCTGGGCTACGGCCTGCCCCTGGCATTGCTGAGACTGCTGCGCCGGGCTGTATATACTATATACTCCCTACTCTTCTTCCTTGTATGGACACTGCTGTTCCTGTTGCCGGCATCGGCAGCAGTGGTACTGTTTACGCGTGACAGCAAACGGCGCACATGGCGGTTGCACCGCCTGCTGTGCTTCGTTGGCAAACTGGTGATGCTGTGGCACGGCATACCCGGCGTAAAGCGGCGAATGAACAATCCGCAGGGAGAGAATTATGAACGGCCCGCAATGGTGATATGCAACCACCAGTCGCCGCTCGACCTCATGGCGATGCTGGCACAGTCGCCACGACTCACGCTGCTCACCAACGACTGGGTGTGGCACAGTCCGTTCTTCGGATTCGCCGTGCGCCATGCCGAATACTACCCAGTATCTGACGGCATCGACAGCATTCTGCCGAAACTGCGCTCGCTCGTGGAGCGTGACTACAGCATAGCCATATATCCCGAAGGCACACGCTCATCAGACTGCAGCATACAGCGGTTCAGAAAAGGGGCGTTTCACATAGCCAGAGAACTGAAACTCGACATTATCCCGCTCATAGAGTGTGCACCGGGACACTGTCTGCCCAAGGGTGGGAAATACCTGCGTCGCGGATTCTTCCATGTGCACGTGGATGAGCGCATACCATACGAGAGATACATGGAAGCAGGCGAAGACAAAGACATCGCCTCATGGTTCAGACAATATTATGAGCGCAGATATGCCGAGATAAGCGATGCGCTCGACCAAAAAGCATAAAGGGAATGACAATACTGCGGATATACGAATACCTGCACGAACACCGATGGGTAAGATGGGGCAGTCTGGTGGGCATCACGCTGGTGCTCATCGTGCTGTCATTGCGGCTGTCGTACAAAGAGGATATATCCGACTTCCTGCCACTCGGCACCCACGACCGCGAAATGCTCGACATCTATCAAGACATATCGGGGGCCGACAGACTGGTGGTGGTATTTGACAATCCCGATGATGCAGACAAGACCACGGCGGCTATGGAACAGTTCTGCACGGCTGTGCAGAAGGCTGACACTGCGGGCACCATCAAGATGACGGCACAGGTGGACATGGAAGCCGTAGAGGCAATGCTCTACTTCGTTTACGAGAACATTCCATACTTCCTTACCGAGAAAGACTATGCACGCATGGACTCCGTGCTTGCTGCGCCAGATGCCGTCAAACGACAGTTGGATGAGGACAAGGAGATGCTGATGTTTCCATCTGGCAGCATGCTTGCAGAAAACATCGGGCGCGACCCGCTGAATATCTTCACGCCCGTGGTGAGCCGGCTGCAGGGCATGAGGCAGGACAGCAATTTCGAGATATACGACGGATACCTTTTCACGCCCGACATGAAGCGCGCCATAGTGACGCTGAAGTCGCCATACGGCAATGCAGAAACGGAGAAAAACGCACAACTGACGGCACTGCTTGACGATGCCATACAGGATATGCAGAAGACATATCCCGATGTCAAGGCACATGTGACAGGCGGTCCGCAGATAGCCGTAGGCAATGCACAACAGATAAAGAACGACTCAATCCTGGCGGTAGCGCTCGCAGTGGTACTGATAATGGCACTGCTGGCATACACACTGCGCTCATTGAAGAGCATACTGCTCATCGTCGTAGCAATAGGCTGGGGATGGCTGCTGGCACTCGGCGGTATGTCGCTACTGCACAGCGAGGTGTCCATAATAGTAATAGGTATGTCGAGCGTGATACTGGGCATAGCCGTAAACTATCCGCTACACCTTGTGGCGCACATGAGGCATGAGCCAAACGTGAAACAGGCACTGAAAGACATCAGTACACCATTGCTGGTGGGCAACGTCACCACAGTGGGAGCATTCCTCGCACTCGTGCCGCTGCAGTCAACGGCACTGAGAGACCTCGGAATCTTCGCATCACTGATGCTCGTGGGTACGATAACATTTGTATTGCTGTATATGCCGCATATCGTAACAAGCGGTAAGAAAGAAGCAGAAGCAGAGGTCAATGCACTGCAGTTGGTGGAGACAGACAAGGGATTCGCATGGAACAAACGTATATTGCTTGCGACATTCATCATCATCACCACAGTACTGGGATGGTTCAGCCTCAACACCGAGTTTGAGACTGACATGGCTGCCATAAACTACATGACCGACGAGCAGCGTACCGACATTGAATATTTCGGGCGCATGATGCAGGCTGACACCACAGCAAGAGGCGAAACAGCATATATCGTGGCGACGGGAAAGAATATGGACAGCGCACTCGACACTGCACTTGCACAGGGACTGGACAAGACATCACACTTCCTGACATCGAAGAAGGAACAGGCACACAGGCTACAGATGTGGCAGGAGTTTAAGGATAGACACGCAGCGCTGCTAAATAAAGAATTGCCGGCAAAGGCTCTGGCAAGTGGTTTCTCTGCGGATGCCTTTACTGATTTCCAGGAAATACTAAACAAAGAACGCACACCGCAGGAGTTCGGTTACTTTGCACCGCTGACAGAGACTGTGTTTGCCAGTAACATAAGCATAAACAAAGAGAAAGGCAGGTACGCCATAGTGGAGATGCGCCCGGTGGAATCGTTAGGGAAAAACTCCACACACTCATTTACCACAAAAGGGATGAATGCAGCGATGCTCAGCACACTCTCAGACAATTTTAATTACATCGGCATAGTATGTTCAGCCATTGTATTCATATTCCTTTGGCTGTCGTTCCGCCGTCTGTCGCTGGCAGTGATTGCCTTCATACCAATGGCAGTGGGATGGATATGGATACTCGGCATAATGGCATTGCTGGGCGTTAAGTTCAACATCGTGAACATCATCCTCGCCACATTCATATTCGGCCAAGGTGACGACTACACCATATTCATGACAGAGGGATGTCTGTATGAACGGCGCACCGGCAAGAAGATATTGGCATCATACAAATACAGCATAATGCTCTCCGCACTGATAATGTTCATCGGCATAGGCACCCTGATAACTGCACGCCACCCCGCACTGTTCTCGCTGGCAGAGGTTACCATCATAGGCATGGCGTGCGTGGTGTTCATGGCATGGATACTGCCGCCAATGCTGTTCAGACTTATAAAAAAGATATAATTATGAAAGAAAGAATAAGACAAATACTTGAGGACAACCTTCCGTTGGTTGACGTGGATTCTGATTTCCTCTTTACCGAACTGTCATCGCTTGACATCACCACCATCATGATGTTGCTGTCCGACGAGTATAAAATAGAATTGGGCGCCACTGACGTGACACCCAAGAACTTCAAATCACTCGACAATATAGTCGATATGGTAAGGCGGAAAATGGAATCATGATTCGTTTGATGCAAATGCAATCATGATTTGATATACTGGTTTATCAGTTCCGCATTCATACTGCGTGCAGAGGCATCGAAGATATCTTTGTATAATCCTCCCTGGTGATAGACTTCAGCCGGAGTGCCATGCTGCACCACATGACCGTGCTCTAATACATATATCGCATCGCTGTCAACTATCTGTCCTATGTTATGGCTGATGATGACCACGGTGCGGTCTTTCTTTATTGCCTCTATAGAATTCTTTATCTGTTCGGTGGCAATGGCATCAAGGCTTGCCGTTGGTTCATCAAGGAATATGATAGGCGGATTCTTCAAGAACATACGCGCAATGGCAATGCGCTGTTGCTGACCGCCACTGAGTTGCAGTGCGTCAGACTGGAACCCATTGGGCAATGCCATCACCTGATCATATATATACGCCTTGCGTGCAGCTTCATATACCTCTTCCGTCGTTGCAGACGGTTTGCCATAACGTATGTTTTCTTCTATCGTTCCGCTGAATATATGGTTCTTCTGCAATACTAATCCGATATTCTCACGAAGGGCTTGCGTATCCCACTCACTGAGCGGCACACCGTCAAGAGTTATCTCGCCACTGTCAGGTGTATAGAACTTATCCAGCAGGTTTACGATGGTGCTCTTGCCTGCACCGCTCAATCCTACAAGTGCCGTTACCTTTCCCGGTTCAATGGTTAGCGAAAGGTCATGCAAGGCATGTGTGCCGCTGGGGTATGTGAACTCCACATTCTTCATATTGAAACCCATACCAGCATGTGGTTCCGTCTTGTATGTGCCACTCTTCTCCACTTCATGCTCTGCATCGAGGATGCCGAAGAAGCCTTCTGCATATATAAGTGCATCGTTGAGGTCGTCATATATGCGGTGCAACTGACGTATAGGGGCACTCACGTTGCTGAAGAGCATAACGTGATACATTATCTTTCCTATCGTCATACCAGGATAATCCGTAAGCACAAGATATGCAGTCAGAATGATGATAAGCACCGTGCCAATCTGTTCCACAAAGGTCTTGATGCCCTCGAAGTAGAAACTCAACTGACGTGTATGCTTCTGCTGACTTGTAGAGTTTTCCTGCAGCACGGCCTGTTTCTGCTTCTCCACCTCCTCGCGGTTGAACGACTTTATCACTCCCATACTCTCAATGATGTTCATGATGCCGTTGTTTATAGTCTGATGAGTGCGGAAGATTACGCGTCGCCCACCCTTCATGCGTGTTCCCTGCCTTACGGTGATGATGAAATATATAGGAACGATAAACAATGCTACTAACCCTACATACACATTGGCAACAAACATCAGCACTAATGCCATCACCGCACTGGTGAACAGCGGCAGTATATCTACGAAGAAATTCTTCACAGTGTTCGATAGCGACATCGTACCGTGACTGATACGCGTCTGCAGTTTGCCTGGTTCGTTGTCTTCACTGCTGAAGTATGCCATGCGGAAGGTCATGATGCGTTCCACTACCTTGAGCGACATATCACGACTAACGTTGATGCGGATATTCTCACCGAAGTATCGCTGACCGAAAGTTATGAATGCAGACAGAACCTCCTTGCCTAACAGTACCGCACTGATGGTTACAAGTAGTTTCGCAGCCTGTGCCCAAGAGAAGCCACCCTCAGCCTGTTGCAGAGCGTTGATGGAGTCAACGGCATGGTCGAGCACTATGGCATTGACCTGAGCCATGAGCGAACCAATCAGCGTTAGCACCAGCGTTAGCGTGAGCAACCAGCGGTAAGGCAGTACATAAGGCAATAATTTCTTAAGCAGTCCGCCTACATTCATCTTATTTGCATCCATGATTATCTTCTCCCTTTAATTTCTTCTATAAATTTCAAGAACTCATCTCTCCACTGTCTGCACTCCGCCGTACCTTTCTCATCGGATGCGCCGAAGCCATGCCCACCAGTGTTGTACTGTATATATCTATGCGGTATGCCCTTTGCCGTCAGAGCTGAGTCAAGCAGTTCTGAATTCTGGTATTTCACCACGGGGTCGTCCTTGCAGTTCACGAGGAACACCGGCGGACAGTCTGCCGGCACATGTCGTTCCAAAGACAGAGAGTCGCGCATAACCTTCCTGCGCTTGCCGTATTCTCCAAGCAAGGCACGTCGCGAGCGTTTGTGAACATATGGCTTGTGCATGGTAACAACAGGGTATATCGGCGCCACGAAGTCAGGCTTGTCGTCAAGAAACTCTGCCGCAGACATCACGAGGTGTCCTCCTGCAGAGAATCCCATCATACCAACACAGTGCGGGTCTATACCAAGCGAATCGGCATTGCTGCGCACCCATTGCAGCATATCCCTTGCATCATCCAGTGCATCGGGATAACGATGACCACGATATATATAACGGGTGTGCATGATATAGTCGAAGATACCCTGCACACGGTATTTCAGTACGAAAGCCTTGATGCCATTCTGTTCAAGCCATTCTGCCACCTTCGTACCCTCATTTTCCATATCGAGCCAACAGTACGAACCACCGGGACATACAATGACAGCAGGGCGCAATTCCTGCGCCCCACTTCTTGTCAATGATACCGACAGCGCTGCCACGCACATCAGTACACATATTATGTCTTGTCGTTTCAACACGTCATCACTCTGTTATTTGTTTAGCAGTTCGACCATGCGTTCTGCTATCAGCTGGGCACCTGCCACACTTGTGTTTGAGCCATCCACTGTATAGTGTTTCTTGATGCGCTCGTTATTGCATTTGATGCCGCATTCCTTGTCAAGGCGTATAACATCCACACCGAGTTTCTTTGCACACTCCTCTATCATATTGCATACCTTCAGGTTTCTCGCCTCACCCACAGCTGTGGTCTCTATGGGAGCAACCAATACTATGCGTGCATCGGGGAACGACTCACGCAGTATCTCACAGTTGAAGCGAATGGATTCAGCAAGCGATGTCACCTGATTCACTTTCTTCATCATCAAATCCTGCAATGTTGACTTGAAGGCTTTGTCTGCTGTCAGTGAATACATCTCCGGACGCTGGCTTTGAAACCATGCATCACATGTTCCGGCTGCAATGATGATGAGTGCCGGTTCTGGCTGGTCGCCGTTCTTATATGCTTCCTTGAACCGGCTCACCTGATTGTATATCACGTTGTTGTTGCCTGCGCCACGTACGTTTTCCGTAATATTCTGACGTGTAAGAGCATTGTTGGTCCATGTTGCGCCATTGCGTGCATAACTGATGCATGTTACAGGTTTAACAGCCTCACGATACCATTTTGTCCATCCACGCTCAACTGTGCAGCTGTCGCCACCCAGTGCAGTGTTTGAATCACCCATGATGACTACATTAAATGGTATGTTGGCAGCTCTGCCACCTACGATAGCGAGGCAGGCCATGATGACTGCCGTGAAAAGATGTTTTCTCATATTCCGTTATTGTTATGATATTGTTAATTTCCATGCAAAGTTAAACAAATAATATCATTCCACCAAACTTTAGCAGAGGATTTTTCCTTCATCGTTTAGGGATTTTCCACTTGCGTTTAGGGAAAAAGAATTTGCAGGTAACATAAAACGCATTAACTTTGCACTCAGAAATCAGAGACATGCACCAATCTCACGATTGACTAACATTATTTCTTTCGTGCGAGGAAGCACTCAGAAATCAGAGATAAAAAAGTTTAACTCTTTAAAATGTAACGATTATGAAAAAGACTATATTCACACTCGTTTGCCTCATGATAATGAGCACAGTGACAACAAACGCAAAGACAACGGTGATAATCAACTCACATAAACCCAACACCGAGTTTGCAATGATGCGCAAGACCAACGTCAAGAAAGACGCTAAGGTTGAGGCTAAGCATCGCAAGGAGATGGAGAAGCGTCGCAAGGAAATGGAGAAGCGTCGCAAGGAAATGGAGAAGCGTCGCATGAAGGCTCACAAGGAGCATGCTAAATCACACAAGCATCGCTCACATCGCCATCATCACCATCATCATCATAGATAAGAAGTTTGGTTATTGATATATAAAGATTGATTTTTTGTCATAAGTAAATTGATTTTTGTGGTTAGTAAATATTGTTTAGGTTATTGATTATTTTCATTGATTAGCGAATCAATTGTTTGTTTCATTGGTTTCAAAGAAACTGTCTGATTTATGATAGATTACAATGAGCGGTAGGTCGTGATGACTCACCGCTCATTTCTTTTTATTCTATTTTACATACTGTGCTTATATGCCTTGCGGTCAAGCTTGCCGTTGGGCGTTTTCTTTATCTCATCTACCGCAGTGTAGTACAATGGTACTTTGTAGCGGTCCACACTCTGACTGATGTGCCGCGCCAGTTCCCGTTTGTTCAGTTCATGACCTGCACTCAGCACTACGAGCAGTTCCGGCGCCTCACCCAATACTGGATGCTGACGGGAGATGCAGATGCAATCACTCACCGCCGCACATGACAATGCTGCTTCCTCCACTTCCTGCGGCGCCACCTTCAATCCTCCCACATTTATTATGTCATCCTTGCGCCCGGTGATATGGAGCATTCCCTCGTCGTCTATCCAACCGCCGTCGGCAGTGAACACCGTGCCGTCGTGCATCACCTGTGCCGTCAGTTCGGGTTCTCCACGGTAGCCGCTCATCAACGTGTCGCCCTGACATGCTATCGTTCCCTCCGGGGTGATGACTACATTGGAATGTGGCAGTGGCCTGCCAAGACATCCGCTCAGACAGCGGCCGTCATTATAGTTGTATGTGCTTATGACACCTGTTTCCGTAGATGCGTAAGTGTTATACAAACGGGTACCTGGCAACAGTTCGCACAAGCGGAGCATATCCGGCAGCGGCAACGGCGCACCTCCTGCCTCTATAAAGTCTATCCTCTCACTCACCTGCGCCAGTCTGCTCTCTGCCTGTTGCATCAGTATGCGTATGCTTGAGGGTACGAGGAACGTGGCAAAACGGCCGTTTCCTTTCTCCATCGGGCGCAACAATGCGTTGACATCCTTCATCCCCTCCTTTATTATATACAGCATACCGCCCACCATCAACGTCGGGAATATCTTCGACCAGCATCCCAGGTGATCCATCGGACCGGCAATGATGAACGTAATGTCTGTCTCATAGCCATGCCCCTCGATGAGGTTTTCGCTATTGGCTATCACCGCCCGCTGACTGATGATGACCTCCTTGCGCTTGCCCGTAGTTCCTGTGGTGCAGAGGATGAAGTCACCGTCCCACCTGTCGCCGAGCAATGGTATGGGCAACGGTTCGCACCGCTGCATCCTGTCATACAGTTCGGAATATGTTATCGTTTCCTGTATGCCGTCACCGTCGCCTGCCGCCGTCGCCACTTTTATGGCAATGCGCTGCGGATGCTGTACGGCATGTTCCTTCACATAGTCAAGTATGCTTTCTCCAGTCATCTGTTATTTGGTGTGTATCGTTACACTCGATTCCTTGTCGCCTGTCTTTGCTGTCAGCGTGAGGGTGCCTTTCTGCTTTGTGCTGCGCACCGTCACCACGAGTTTGCCGTTGAAGAGTTTCATCGTGGGCTTCGTGAAAGGTTCGAGCGATGTGGCGTCGCCGTTGCATGCGCACTGGAACACGCCCTCGCCGGCAACGTCGAATGTCAGCTGGTCATCGGCCAGTGGACAGAGGTTGCCGTCCTTGTCCATCATGCTGACGGTGACGTAGCACAGGTCTTCGCCGTCGGCCTTTATGGTGGCGCGGTCTGCCTCCAGCAGCAGGTGGTCTGCCTCACCGGCTGTGCGCATGGTCTTTACCATCGCCTCATTGCCGTTCTTGTCGTATGCTATGACCTTCACCTCGCCCGGCTCATACTTCACGTTCATCCAGCGCAGGCGGTAGCGGTCAAGGTTGGGTATGTATTTCTCCTTACCCACGGCGGGGTTCTTCTCCGTACTTTTCTTTATGCGCCCCTGACTCTTGCCGTTGATGAACAGTTCGGCCTCGTCATAGTCGCTGTAAACCTGCACGGGCACTGTCTTGCCCACCATCTTCTTGCCCCAGTTCCAGTGTGGTGCTATGTGGAGCGTGTGCTCCTGCTTGTTCCATACGGAGCGGTAGAGGTAGTAGCGGTCTTTCGGCAGGCCTGCAAGGTCGCAGATGCCGAAGTATGACGAGCGGCTTGGCCAGTATTCGTCATACGGCGTAGGCTCGCCGAGGTAGTCGATGCCTGTCCACACAAACTGTCCGATGGTATATGGCAAGTCGTCCATGTCCTCGAAGTCCATGTCGGGCAGGTTGCTCCATGAGCACCACTCGTTGTCATAACTTGAGCACTGTCCGTCGGCATACACGCCCTTGTCGGTTGCAGTGTATGGCAGTTTATACACACCTCGCGACGACACCGTGCTGGCGGTCTCGCTTCCCAGGATGAAACCCTTTGATGTCTCGCGCCATGCCTTGTCGTATTTATGGTCACGGTAGTTCAGTCCTACCACGTCCATCACTTCTGCGAAGCCGCTCTTCAGGGCATTGTCAACCCTGTCCATGCCTTGTGTCACTGGTCGTGTGGGGTCCAGTTCATGGCACAGGTTCTGCAACTTCGTCGCCCATTCCACGCCGGCGTTCTTGTCCCACTGCTCCGGTATCTCGTTGCCTATGCTCCACATCACTATTGACGGGTGGTTGCGATGGTTAAGTACGAGGTTGGTGATGTCCTTCTCTGCCCATTCCGTGAAGAACCGTGCGTAGCCGTTCTTGCACTTGGGGTATATCCACATGTCGAAACTCTCTGCCATCACCATCATGCCGAGCGAGTCGCAGACATCCATCTGCATCGTTGAAGGCATGTTGTGGGCGGTGCGTATGGCGTCGCATCCCATCTCCTTCATCAGTTTCACCTGTCGGATGAGCGCCGCCTTGTTGACTGCCGCACCCAGCGGACCGAGGTCATGGTGCAGGCATACGCCCTTTATCTTGCGTGTCACGCCGTTGAGCTGGAAACCGCCTTCCTTGCTCACGCTGACCGTGCGCACACCGAGGTTTGTCACAGTCTCGTCTATCACCTTGTGGTCCTTGAACAGCCTTGTGCGCACCTTATAGAGATAAGGTGTCTCTGGAGTCCACAACATGGGTTTGCTCAGTGTCAGCTCTGTCTCTATCACACCGTCGGCAGGCACGTCGAAATGGCTGCCGGCCTCCATGAAACCGTTGCTGTTGAGTATCTCAACCACACATGCTATGTCACCGAAATCAGCGCCCACCAACTGTGTCTTATAGTCTATCGTGGCCTGCGGCTCAGTACGTCCGTGGTTGTCCACGCCTTCCTTCAGTCCCACCGTGCGTATGTATGTCGCCCACGGGTCTATGTGTGTCTTAGGCGTTATCACCAGTTCAACGGGGCGGTACAGTCCGGCACCGGGATACCAGCGGCTGCTCTCCTCCTTGTTCTCCAGCTCCACCTCGATGAGGTTGTTGCCGTCCTTCACCAGGTCTGTCACGTCAAGGCGGAAGGCATTGTAGCCATACGCCCAGTAACCGGCTTTCTTGCCGTTCACATATACGGTGGGTTCTGACATGGCACCGTCGAAGCACAACTCATAACTGTCGTTCTGCCTCTTCGCGCCAACTGTAAACTGTGAACTATGAACTGTGCACTTATAATACCCCTTGCCTATCCACGGCAGCGAACCGGAACGTCCTGATTTCTCCGTGGCCACCTTCTCTCCGTTCTGCTCAATGCGCACGGTCTGCAGGTCCCATTTCTTGTCAAACGGTCCACTGATGGCCCAGTCGTGCGGCACCGTAACATTCTGCCACTCCACCTTGTCGCGCGAGAACTGCCACTGCTTCAGATTGATGACACGTCGCTGCGCATGTGTCTGTGCGCACAGCATAATTAAAAGAAAGGTAGAGAAGCCTACCCACAACCGAGAATAATGTCGCATAGTATTATGTTTTTGTTAGTTCTGTTTCAATTAGCACATGCAAAATTACAAAAATAATCTGACACATACAAAAAATGTAATAAAATACCATATTTTTACACATATTTTTGTGAACAAATCAGCACAAAAAAAAAGTGCGAAAGAGATGTTAAAATAATTAACAATTCATAATGCATAATTTATAATTAGGCAAAATGCGACAAAAAATGCGATTTGCAGGTAATAATTATGCATTGTGCATTATGCATTGTGCATTAAAATGATAGGTTTTGCATGGTAAAATGAATGCCTTTACATGGTAAAAGCTATCATATTACAATGTAAAAGCTATCATATTACAGTGGGAGGGGATTGAAGAAAAAGCGAAAACGGAGTTATGTCGTTGTGATACAAAGACATACTGAACAAGCGAAATACTCGCGTATTTGAGAGCGAAAGTGACTTTGGTGATTTCTATCGCAAGGAAATGGCAGTTCGTGACGAAATTAGAAGGTAAAAAATTTCTTTTTTTACAAAAACTTTTAGTAACTTTGCACTCGTAAATCAGAGACGTGCGCCAATCAACGATTGACACGCACTATTTACTTCGTGCGATAATTATTGCACTCGTAAATCAGAGACGTGCGCCAATCAACGATTGACACGCACTATTTACTTCGTGCGATAATTATTGCACTCGAAAAATAACCACCAAAAATCAGATAAATAACGAACAGAGTCATGAACATACAATTCAAACTCACGAAAGATGCCAGTTATTCACTGGCTCTCATCAGCGATGAGAAGAAGAACGCCGTACTGCGTCGCATTGCCGACGAGATAGGACGGCAGTCGGACATGCTCCTGGCTGCAAACGCCAAGGACCTCAGCCGCATGGACAAGGAGAACCCTCTCTATGACCGCCTGCAACTGACGAAGGAACGCCTCGACGGTATTGCAAGCGACATGCGCCATGTGGCAGACCTGCCAACGCCGCTCGGTCACGTCACCAAAGACCATACGCTGGAAAACGGTCTGCGCCTCTACCGCGTGTCAGTGCCTTTCGGCGTAATAGGCATGATATACGAGGCACGTCCTAACGTATCGTTTGATGTATTCTCTCTCTGTTTCAAGAGCGGCAACGCCTGCGTGCTTAAAGGCGGCAAGGATGCCGACGACTCCAACCGCGCCATCGTGGCAATGATCAAGCAGATACTCGTTGACGAGGGCATCAACCCTGACGTGATAAACCTGCTGCCTGCCACCCATGAGTCAACGGGCGAGATGCTCAATGCCGTGGGTTACATCGACCTGTGCATACCGCGCGGCGGAAAGAAACTCATTGAGTTCGTGCGCGACAATGCCAAGGTGCCTGTCATTGAGACCGGTGCCGGAGTGGTGCACACTTACTTTGACAAGGACGGTGACCTGGAGAAAGGCAAGCGCATAATCAACAACGGCAAGACACGCCGCGTGTCGGTGTGCAACGCCCTGGACTGCCTGTTGGTACACAAGGACCGCGAGGCAGACATCCCTGCGTTGCTTGAGCCGATGAAGGACAAGGTGACGTTCCACTATGACAACTATGGCAAGGAGTGGATGTCGTACGACCTCTCCATCAAGGTTGTTGATTCCCTTGACGAGGCACTGGCACACATACGCCAGTACAGCAGCGGTCACTCCGAGGCCATCGTGACGGAGAACAAGGAGACTGCCGCTCGCTTCCAGAAAGAGGTTGATGCTGCCTGCGTATATGTTAATGCCCCGACGAGCTTCACCGACGGTGCTCAGTTCGGACTGGGTGCAGAGATTGGTATCTCCACTCAGAAACTCGGTCCGCGCGGACCTATGGCACTTGAGGAAATAACCACCTATAAATGGATTATAGAGGGTGACGGGCAGGTAAGGCCATAATTTTGGGGGAGTGATAGAGAGGCTTTGGAGTGATAAGTAGAAGGGGAGTGATAGAGGAGTGATAGTGACAAATGTATTTGACTGCATTAATCAGTTAAACGTAATGTCCTTATCACTCCTCTATCACTCCCCTTCTACTCCTCTATCACTCCCCCAAAATTATCCTCTCTTTCTTTGTTTTATCACTGTGTCTGCGCCACTGGTGATGTTCTCCAGACATTCTGGATGATCACGTACAAACGATTCTATGTGGCGCACACGCTTGCTTTCAAATATCTCGTCAACAGCAATGAGGATGCCTGTCTCCTCAACGTCACCGAAGCCATAGTTGATGGCTGTGCCAAAAAGCTTCATCGTAGGCGACAGATTCATGTAGGCATTCACCAACGGCGGGATATTGAAGCCCAAGGCACGTATGCCGCCATTGAGTATGCGGTAGTCCTCCTTGAAGTCGCGGCCGCAGAATATCTGTTCCAGTTCTTCTTCCGGAGTGTCGAGTTTCAACGGTGTCTTCGGATATACCAAACCCTCCTTGTCGTCGAAATGCTTCTTGAGGAAATAAAGTATCATGTCACGACCGAAACGGATGTAGCTGGGATACATGGTCATCTTGCCGAAATAATATTTCATCTTTGGATTGATAACCATCAGCGCACCCAAGCCGTCCCACAGGTTGTCAAGAGCGAAGAGGCTCTTGGCACCCATCTTTGAACTCTGATATTCGGGTGTTACAAACGAGCGTCCCAGTTCGATGGTGTATGGTGCATAGTCCTTCAGGAATTTGTCTGAGAAGCGGAACATGTGGCTTGTCGCAAGTATGGGCTGACCGTCCTCATCATAATCCCATTCGTCACCCATGATATAACGATAGCCACCGATTATCTCCTTCGCCTCAGGGTTCCATACTATCAACTGTTTGTAACAGTTCTCGCAAGTGTCAAACTCATCCCAGTCCAACTCCTTGCCAGTGCCGCCGCCAGCCATACGGAAGGTGATTTCGCGCAGTCTTCCTATCTCACGCATCAGATTCGGAGAATCATGATAGGTGAAGATGTAAATCTCGTTGTTGGAACGGTTGGTCATGCGCAAACGCTTCTCTGGTGTCAGTTCTGACAGGAGAAGTTCCAACGGTACTGGCTGTATTATTTCTGCATCCATACTATATATTATTGTTTATCCTCAAGGCATTTCTGCTAAAGGAAATTGCTTTCTTCGTTCTTCATTATTCTCTCAGTCCTCATCTTTCAACCTTCGGTCTTCAATTCATACACCTTATCCTTTACCCACTGCGCCCATTCCAATGGCTTGCGGCCCTTGTCGAATGTCTGCCAGGGAATAGGCTTGCCGATAGTTACATGAAAAGTCTTGCCGGCATTCTTGAACATCTCGTCTGCCAGGAAGAGCATGGCGAAATTGAATTTCAGACGAAGGGCTTTGCAGATATTGGCAATGCGATAGAACTTCTCTGAGTTCTGACCGTCGAAGTGTATCGGCACGACATCACGCTGGGTCTGCACACTCTTGGTGACAAAGGTCTTGGTCCACGGTAAGTCACGTATCACACCATTCTGTTTCCTTGAACACAGTCCGGCGGGAAACATCACCATGTGGTGGTCTGAGTTGAATCCCGCCTCCACCATAGCCGGAAAGTCCCTGCTCTGCTTGCCAGTCTTGTTTATGGGTATGCACAGCGGAGCAAGACCGGGAAGGTTCATCAACAGGTCATTGACCAGATAACGGAAATTGTCGTTGTATCGTTCACCGATTATCGAACCGATGGCTATGCCGTCGATTCCACCGAGAGGATGATTAGACACAAAGGTGTAACGACGTCCGTCGGAATCATCGGGAAGGTTCTCCAACCCTGTCACCTCAATATGGTTATTGAGGAAGGCTATACCGGCTTTCAGCCAGGGAGTACCCTGTAGGTCGCGTGCGTTCCAAAGAAACTCGTTCACCTGCTCCTGATGCACAATCTTCTTCAACCAGTTGACTGCGAAACGCGGCACATGATTGGCCTTCGCACCCATCTTGGAGCGGAGAATGGCATCAATGTCTATAGTCTTCTCGGTTACTTGTATCATCTGAATGATTTATGGTAAGTTGCAAAATTAATAAAAAAATCTTAAATATCTGTTGTTTTGTTCCTTACAATACAGTGTTTTATCATTTTTTCACAAATGCACAGCGTTCATTCCATGATTTTATCTTCATGGAGAGGTAATCTTCAAATGCCCTATCGCCGAGTACCTCTATGTCGTCATACATGCCAAGCACAAAGCGTCCGATGCCCAGATAACTGCACACGTCAGTCTCAAAATACCACTTGCCGTCATCACGCATGGCGAAGCATGGAGCAGAGGCAGGATATTCTTCAAGCATGACATTGTGAGACAGTTGTCCCATGACCATCGACACTTTTGTGGTGCTCTCACCAGAGAATGAGAAAAGGTCGATGTAGGCTTTCTTGTGTTCTGCCTCGTGGCTCCACTCCTCATCAAGTCTCACCACGTCACCCATGCGCGACAGACGGAAAATCTTGTTCTTGCCGGTGGACACCTCATAACAACGGATGTCGTTGTTGTTATTGAGAAACATGAACGGTTCAACAATGCGCTGAGCCACCGTGTGACTGCTGGGCGAGGAGTAGTTGACAATCTTCACCATGCGGTGCGACTTCACGGCATTATACAGAGTGGAACGAATACGCGCCATCTTTTGCTGCAGCTGTTCGTCCTCAAGTATGCGGAAGTCATAGAAACGGTCGAGCTTCCTGTGAAGGTCGCGTAATCGCGGCGAGGCATCACCGGCATTGGTGATGAGTTGTTTCATCAGCAGGGCTTCATCCTCAGTAAACTGCACCAGGTCGAGCAGACGCTCGAAGAACGGACTGGAACGGTCAATGCAGTATTTCCCGAAGTGTTTCTCCACACGAAATCCTGCTTGTTCAAAAAACTCAATGTAATAATAAAAGCTGCGCCGGGATATGCCTATGCGCTGACAGATGTCGTCAGGCGCATACGTACGGTTTTGCGTGAGCAACAGCAATAAGTCGAGTTCTCTTTTCAGATGGTCGTGGCGCATAGGCGAAAGTTAGGGCTTTTTGGATTTTAATGATAAAAATGTATAAAAGAAATGCAAAGTTACAAAAAAAAATCGTAACTTTGCATTTCAAATACAATATTCGGTATAACAACAATGAAAAAGACAATAGCAATCATTTGCGGAGGCGACTCATCTGAGCATGATGTGTCGCTACGTTCGGGAGCGGGCATTTACTCGTTTTTCAACAAGGACAAGTACAACTGCTACATCGTTGACCTGAAGAAGGGCGACTGGCATGTAAACCTCAGCGACGGCACACAGGCTGAGATTGACAAGAATGACTTCTCGTTCGTGGAGAAGGGCGAAAAGAAGACCTTCGACTACGCATATATAACAATACACGGCACACCGGGCGAGAACGGTGTGTTGCAGGGTTACTTCGACCTCATCGGCATGCCCTACTCTACCAGCGGTGTACTGGTGGAAGCACTGACTTTCGACAAGTTCGTACTGAACAACTACCTGCGCACATTCGGCATCAGCGTTGCGGAGAGCATATTGGTGCGCAAAGGCGAGGAGAACAGCATAACCGACGAGAAGGTGAAGGCCACAGTGGGCTATCCATGTTTCGTAAAGCCTGCTGCCGACGGTTCTTCATTCGGCGTCAGCAAGGTAAAGGAATTCTCAGAAATGCAGAAAGCCCTTGACCTGGCATTCGGAGAGAGCGACACTGTGATGATAGAAGGTTTCCTCGAGGGAATGGAAATATCTCAGGGTGTATATAAGACAAAGGAGAAGAGTGTAGTGCTGCCTGCCACCGAGGTGGTCAGCGAGAACGAGTTCTTCGACTACGATGCAAAGTACAACGGACAGGTGCAGGAGATAACACCGGCACGTCTGCCACAGGAGGTCAGCGAGCGTGTTGACAAAATCACGTCTGCCATCTACGACATCCTTCACGCCAACGGCATCATCCGCGTGGACTATATAATAAAGGATGCCCAAGACCCGGCAAAGGCACAAATCCGTATGCTTGAGATAAACACTACGCCGGGCATGACGCCGACATCATTCATCCCACAGCAGGTTCGCGCTGCCGGACTCGACATGGGAGATGTGCTCAGTGAGATAGTTGAAGGCTGAAAGATATGACAATACACGATTTCGACGAAATACGACCATACGAACCAGAGGAAATGCCTGTGGTGTTTGAAGAACTGCTCAACGACAGGCAGTTCAACCTTGTGATGAAAGGCATGGCACCATGGTTGCCCAAGGCAGTACGCAACTGGATGCTGCGAATGCTTTTCAAGGGTGTGAAGTCATCGCAGGACTTTCAGGTGCGATTCATGAAACCCGTAGTGAGATTCATCACATGGCGATGCACCAAAGGAACATCCTTCGGTTATCCTGATGGATTCGACAAACACGGCAGGTATATCTTCATGTCCAACCACCGCGACATTGTGCTTGACTCCGCCTTCCTCGACCTCATGATACATGACGACGGCTTTGACCGCACATGCGAGATCGGCATCGGTGACAACCTGCTGATATATCCATGGATAAAGAAACTGGTGAGGATGAACAAGGCATTTACCGTGCGCCGCGGACTGACGGCACACGAGATGATGCGCTCGTCAATGCTGATGAGCCAGTACATACACTTTGCAGTGAACGACAAGCAGGAGAACATCTGGATAGCACAGCGCGAGGGACGTGCCAAGGACTCCGACGACCGCACACAGGATTCAGTGCTTAAGATGTTTGCCATGGGCGCACCAGAAGAGTGCGGCGGCAGCGTAATAGAGGCATTGAAACACCTCCATATAGCACCACTGACGATAAGTTATGAGCACGACCCATGCGACTACCTCAAGGCTGAGGAATTTCAATTCAAACGCGACGTACAGGGATGGAAGAAGTCGAAGCAGGACGACCTGCTTAACATGAAGACCGGCATACTGGGCAAGAAAGGCAAGGTGCACTACGAATTGTCACCATGCATAGACCCGTGGCTCGACACTCTCGACCCCACGTTGCCTAAGAAGGAGATATTCCGCCTCGTGGCAGAGCACATAGACCGTGAGATACATTCACGCTATCGCCTGTATCCGTGCAACTGGATTGCCATGGACGAACTGGACGGTACGGACAACAGCGACAAATACACGGTGAAAGACAAAAAGGAATTTGAGGAATATCTGGCAGGACAGATAAAGAAGGTGCGTGTGCCAACCCCCGACGTACCGTTCTTGCGTGAGCGTATGCTGACGATGTATGCAAACCCCGTGCGCAATTTCCTCGCCTCACAGAATACAAAGTAAACAAGTGAGAAAAGCAATATACATATTGTTGTTGTCCATGTTCGCCATCGTATCATGCGATTACACTGGTTATGAGACCGGCGATGGCGAATACTCCAACCTGCGTGCAGAGTATGCTGACATCACCGTGAAGCAAGGCAAGGTGGTGAGCATCGTCACCGACAACGACGAAAATCTTGTGGTGCCCTCATCGTTTGCATATTCAGAAAAGAAAGACACGACAGTGCGCCGGTTGCTGTATTACAACTATTACGACGCCACACAGCCCATACAAGTGGTGGGACAGAAAAGCGTCAACATGACAATTCCATTAATGTGGGAAGGACAGGAGAACGCCAAGACCGACCCGCTGACAGTGAGTGCCGTATGGATGTCGGCAAACAAGCGCTATCTTAACATGCAACTGGGGATAATGGTAGGGAGCACCGAATCAGAGGCCGCACAGTCAATAGTGCTGCGGTGCGATTCCGTAAGTACACACAACAAAGGTGCTATATGGCTGACACTGTGCCATGACCAAGGCAACATCCCACAGTATTACACAAGAGAACTGCTGTTCAGCGTTTCAACAAAACTGTTGCCTGACACTATCCATCTCAAGGCAAACACATATTCGGGGCAACAGACACGCTTATTGATAAAATGAATTTGTTTCCACACACGCAAACACATCTGCAGTCTTGGCTCATACGCATTCTGCGCATTCTGCGCAAGGCATTGTATCCTTCAGTCAAGACTACACTGTGGCTGTTGCGCATAATGCTGCCAGTATCTCTCTTGGTCACCATACTCCAGTATTTCGGAGTGATTGCATGGATAGCACAATACCTCAACCCCGTCTTTCAATACATGGGATTGCCCGGTGCATCTGCCATTGCCTTCGTCACTGGAGCATCAGTCACCACATACGCCTGTCTGGCGGTCATGCTGTCAATGCAGCTGACAATGCGCGAAGCAACCATCATAGCCATCATGGTTTTAATATGCCACGCATTGCCAATGGAATGCGCCGTAGTGAAACGCGTAGGCTCTAATCCTTGGCGCATGGCAGCGCTCCGCATCGGGGCAGCCTTCCTTGCCGCCTTCTACCTCAACGCTGTCTTGCCCGACATGCCACAACCCTTCAGCATGCAACCGACAATGGCGGGTGGCGAGACAACCATCATGCAACTGGCTGAACAATGGGCATGGTCATCACTGCGGCTGAGCCTTATGATATTCGGCATCATATATGCACTCATGGTCATACAACGCGTATTTGAGCGCCTTGGCATCATGACGCTGCTCACCCGCCCACTGCGCCCACTGATGCGTTTCTTCGGATTGCCCGAGAACTCCTCATACCTGTGGCTCGTAGGCAACGTGCTCGGCATCAGCTACGGTTCTGCCGCCATGATAGACCTTGAGGAACGCGGACAGATAACGCGTGAGGAAGCCAATGAGGTGAACTACCACCTCATCATGAACCACTCCATGCTCGAAGACACCCTCGTTTTCGCTACGGCAGGTGTGTCGGCATTGTGGATCTTATCCACGCGCATGCTTTTCGCATTCCTGCTTGTATGGGGAAGACGAGGAGTGAAATGGTTGAAGAAATAAGTTTGTCGTTTTTTATTAATATAATTATGTCAACAATTATATATCCATCACCGATTTTCGGTCCTGTACACAGTCGCCGCCTGGGTGTCTCACTGGGTGTAAACCTCATGCCCGGCGATGGCAAGGTATGCTCGTTTGACTGTATATACTGCGAATGTGGCTTCAATGCGGACTACCGTCCCCATGCCAAACGCCCCACACGTGAGGAGGTGCGCACGGCGTTGTCCGACGTACTCCGTCAACGACACAAGAACGGTGAGCCGTTGGATGTCATCACCTTCGCTGGCAACGGCGAACCCACCGGGCATCCAGACTTTCCCGCCATCATTGACGACACCATAGAGATACGCAACAGATTCTTCCCGGAAGCAAAGGTGTCGGTACTCAGCAATGCTACATATATATATAAGGAGAATATACGCGAAGCATTGATGAAGGTTGACAACAATATTCAGAAACTTGACACCGTCAATGCTGCATATATAGAAAAGGTGGACCGCCCTGTTTCTTCTTCATACGATGTGGAGGACGTGGTGAAGAACCTGATGTCCTTCCAAGGTCACGTAATCATACAGACAATGTTCATGACCGGTGATTATCATGGCGAGTCGGTTGACAACACTACGGAAGAATATGTAGCCCCGTGGCTTGACGCGGTAAAGAAGATAGCACCACAGCAGGTCATGATTTACACCATAGACCGCGAGACACCTGCACACGGATTACGCAAAGCCACACCAGAGGTGCTCGACAATATCAAATCACGCGTTGAGGCTATCGGCATATCATGCCAGGCCAGTTATTAATCGTAAAACTTTTAAAAGGAGAACGAGCATGAAGATTCTATACATGACACCTAGCACATATAATAGTGGAGGAACGGAGCACATATTGTCAATGAAAGTGAATTATCTGGTGCGCAAAGCTGCTTATGAAGTCGTTATAGTCACAACAGACCAGAAAAACCGTGAGAATTTCTTCGAATTTGACGAAAGTGTGCGCCACTATGATATAGGGTTGAACTATGAAGATGATTTTCAAAAGAATCTAATTGCCAAGGCGGTTTCCCACTATTACAAAAATCATGTGTACAAAAAGCGCTTAATGGCTATAGTGCAGAAAGAGCGACCAGATATATGTGTATCTTTGTTTGGAAAGGAAATAGATTTCCTATATAAGATGAAACTCCCTTGCAAGACTGTAGCGGAATTACATTTCAACAAAATGTTCCGCTATGATTTTCTCATGTCTCATCATCAGGGATGGATTTGGAAACAAATAGGACTTCATGAGGTCAAACGAATGGTTAAGGAGACAAAGTCATTAGACCGTCTTGTTGTACTCACCAAAGAGGATTTAGAGCAATGGAAGAATACCAATGACAATGTCTTCCAAATATATAATCCATTACCTTACGAAGGAAATAAAGTGGCAGAATTGGGAAACAAGAGCCTTATCTCTGTTGGCAGGCTATGTCAACAGAAAAATTACAGTTCACTAATACGTGCTTGGCGGTCAGTGTATCAGCGGCATCCCGACTGGCACATGAACATATGGGGGGATGGTGAGATGCATGACCAACTGCAGCAAGAGATAGTTCAATATGGTTTGGAGAATGTGTTTCATCTTTGTGGGCGTACCGAAAACATCAAAGAGAAATATCTGGAAAGTTCAGCATACGTGATGTCTTCTCGTTACGAAGGCTTCCCAATGGTGTTATTGGAAGCTGCTTCATTTGGCTTGCCCATGATTTCTTACTCTTGTTATTGTGGCCCTAAAGACATCATCAAGGATGGCGAAAATGGTTTTCTTGTCAAGCAAGATGACGAACAAGGATTGGCCGATACAATTTGTCGTGTAATAGAGGACACAGTGCTTCGCAGGACATTAGGACACCAAGCCAAGCAGTTTTCTCGTTGTTTCTTACAGGAGAACATTCTTTCTCTTTGGCCAAATTTCTTCAGGGAACTATGTTAATCATCTCGACTTTTTCATTACCTTCATTCCTGATTTCATCCTCATCCGTGAGCGACTGCATCTTCTCTGGTATCTGCTTGGCAGGCGTGACACCATACTGACGGAGGTTTTCAAGACGCTTTGAGAGATTGCCGCGACCTTCGCGCAACTGTCCCAGACCTTTGTCGTATGTGGTACGCGCAGTGTTGAGTTGATTGCCTAGTTTCACGTATTCCTCCACAAAGGTGCAGTATTTGTCGTACATGTCTGACGCAGCCTTCAGTATCTCACGGTTGTTCTTCTCCTGACGCGTGTTCTGCCATGTGAGGAACATCAGTCTTAGCACCACCATAAGGTTTGTGGGGTTGATAATCAACACACCTTTCTGATAAGCCTTCGAACCAAGCTGCGGGTCGCGGTTCATGGCAAGAATGTAACTACCTTCGTTTGGCACAAACATAAGCACCATGGGGATTGCCCGTTCAACCTCCTTGTCATATTTCATGTCTGAAAGTTCCACGACATGCTGCCAGATTGAATCGTAGTTAGCCTTTATGGCCGCCTGACGTTCTTCGTCTGTCTCGGCCCCTACATAGTCTGTATATGCAGTGAGCGACACCTTGGAGTCGATGACGATGCGCGAACCGTTGGCGCTTTTCACTATAATGTCGGGACGTATGTTTGCACCACTGTCGGTTTTCACATTCTCCTGCACGAAATACTCTTCCCCCCTGCGCAGTCCACTGTCACGCAATATGTTTTCAAGCACCTGCTCGCCCCAGTCACCCTGCACCTTTCCTCGGTTCTTCAATGCGGCAGCAAGACTCTGCGTGGTCTTGTCGCGCTCCTTGTCATGCTCAAAGACTGCCTTGATGCTAGCTGCCAATGCTGAAGTGTTCTTCGACTGTTCCAGTTTGTTGTCATCGACAAGGCGGTGCAGTTCTTCCAACTGTTTTTTCAATGGATCCACAATCTGGCTCATCTGCTGCGTATTGGTCTGCCGCATACTTTCCATGCGTTCCTCCGCTTCCTGTTTCAAGCGTTCCATGCGCTCGGAAGCCTCACGTTTGAGTATGTCGGAACGGTCTGCCATCTCACGTTCAAACTGTGCACGCATCTGTTCGCGAGCCAGTTTTAGTTCAGTCTGAAACCTTTCCTGCCGTTCCTCCTCATCTTTCTTCGCCTGTTCGTTGGCAGCCTTGAGCAAACTCTGCGTTGACTCCAATGCGGCACGCAACTGGGTATTCTCCTCCACCAGTCCTTCGCTCTTGCTCTGCCAACTGGCTCTGTCAGTCTTGTATTCCTCCTGTGCCTTATCCCTGTCTGACTTCAATTCCTCTATCCTGCGCAGCCCCTCTGCCTTCTGCTCAGCAAGACGATGCTCGGCCTCAGCCTTCACTTCCTTCATTATCCTTGCACCGTCAGCCTTGTTTGACTTAATACGCATCTCGGCATACACGGCGTATGCTATTGCAATAAGTATTACTATTATCAATAATGTCAATTCCATTTTTTATGTATGTTCTTATTCTATATATAATGTATGTGTTTATTTCTATGCCTGTGCAAAGTTACATCTTTTTCTCATAACTGCCAAACTATTGGCATTAAAAAGACTTGCATTATCACAACATACGACATACGACACTCCCCCGTCAATACCCGACGCTGGTACCGGCGATACCAACAGTTGGTACGATAGATACCTGATATTGGTACCGAAAATACCAGATGTTGGTACTCCGAATACCACTTTTTCATACATTTTTGGTACAAATGCCTTTTTTAAGCCCAAAATTGCGGTTTTTTGCCTTGTGTGCGCACACAAACCTTGATTTATATCATTATTATGATGTTTTTTAATCAAAAAATTTGGAATTGTGTGCGCACACAGTGAAAAAAGTAGTAACTTTGCATCGTCAAAAAGAAAAAGCAAAGATAAAGATTGGTAAACAAAAAAGATTGATTGTAAGGATAACAAAATTTGCATATTGTTTAGGTTAGTAGATATATTTTTTTAGAAGCTCTGCAAGTCGTGAGACCAGCAGAGTTTTTTTTGTGCTTGAAAAATGGCAAGTGCAGTTTGCATAATCTCTGAAAGTGAATAACGGAAAGTCTTTTTTCTTTGTCACCTTTTTTTATATTATAAAAAAGCAGTAACTTTGCAAACCCATAACGGAAGACAAAGCAATATAAAAGATATAATTATCAACAGAAACAGCAAATAGAAAAAACAGAAGATGTTTAAGAATTTCAATGGTATTCATCTTGTAGATGCTTATCACAAGATGCGTCAGGAAAAGAAATCACGCCCGTCGCGCGTGATGAAGAAAATCATCGAGGCCATAGTGGTGGCCATCATCACCCTAACAATCTGGAACCTGCCTACCACAGCGTTTGGCATTGACGGCTTGACAGTGGTACAGCAGCGTATCATCGCCATCTTTGCCTTTGCAACATTAATGTGGGTATTGGAAGTGGTTCCCTCGTGGGCAACATCGGTAGCCATAATCGGTGCCATGCTTTTGTTCTGCAGCGATTCGGGTGTAAAATGGATGTGCAACGAAGAGGAAGTAGGCACACTGCTGTCATACAAAGGTATTATGGGTTGTTTCGCAGACCCAGTCATCATGTTGTTCATCGGTGGTTTCATCCTCGCCATCGCAGCCACCAAGACAGGACTTGACGCACAATTGGCAAAGAGTATGTTGAAGCCTTTTGGCAAGAAGAGTGAGAATGTATTGCTCGGTTTCCTCGTCATTACGGGTCTTTTCTCTATGTTTGTCAGCAACACTGCCACTGCAGCCATGATGCTCACATTCCTGACACCGGTGTTCAAGCAGTTGCCTGCCAACGGCAAAGGACGCATCGCCCTGGCTCTCTCTATCCCCATAGCTGCAAACCTCGGCGGTATGGGTACCCCAATCGGAACGCCACCGAACACCATAGCATTGAAATATCTCAACGACCCTGAAGGCATGAACCTCGGCATAGGCTTCGGACAGTGGATGCTCTATATGTTCCCATTGGTCATTGTGCTGTTGTTCATCAGCTGGCTGCTGCTCAGAAAGATGTTCCCATTCTCTCAGAAGACTATCGAGCTGCACATCGACGGTGGAATGAAGGAGGGAATACACTCAAAGATTGTCATCGTTACATTCTTCATCACAGTACTTCTGTGGCTCCTTGACACAGTGACAGGAATAAACTCATATACCGTGGCATTTGTACCATTCGTGATATTCGCACTCACTGGCGTCATCACCCGAAAAGACCTTGAAGAACTCAACTGGTCTGTAATCTGGATGGTAGCAGGCGGTTTCGCACTGGGCTATGGCCTCAACAAGTCAGAACTGGCACAGCGTGCAGTGGAAACAATACCATTCGGTGATTTCTCACCACTGTTCATACTCATTCTTTCTGGCCTGATCTGCTACGCTCTGAGCAACTTCATCAGCAACTCTGCTACTGCAGCCCTGCTGATGCCTATCCTCGTTGTAGTCTGCACCGCAATGGGTGACAAGTTGAACGGCATCGGAGGCACATCAACAGTGCTCATCGGCGTTGCCATCGCTGCATCAAGTGCAATGGTGCTCCCAATATCTACACCGCCGAATGCCATGGCATACGCCACAAACCTCGTAGAGCAGAAGGACATGGCCCGCATGGGTCTCATCGTAGGTATAATATCAATGTTGCTGGGCTACACAATGCTCTACATAATAGGCAACATGCACCTTCTCTAAAGAAAGACTCTGAAAGATAAAAAACAAATCGGTCATTAGGATTTATGCTAGCCTAATGACCGATTTGAGTTAAAATAACCTCGGTAAGAAATCCAACAGATGGCGGCGCCAAACATCCCAGGTGTGTCCGCCATCTGTTTCGTTATATATATACTGATATCCGCCGGCATCAAGACGCTGACGGTGCATGGTGACAAGTTTCATCACATAATCCTCCTTGCCGACGGCAATGTAGTACAACTTCGGAGCAATGGCAAACTGTGTGGCAAGTTTCTGGTCAAGACTGTCGTAAACCACGATGTCGTCGTATTTCTCAAACTTGCGCCCCAGTTTGCTTTCCCATTTGTTACCAACCACCGGCACCTGTCCGGCAAGGGTCTTGATACCCTTTGTCAGGCTCTTTATTCCTGTAATCTTTTTATCATTAAGGGCATTGGTGGTCTGGGGAGAAAACAATCCCACATAGTCAAACAGCTGCGGATTGTTTGCTGAGATATACAGCGTATGCAGTCCGCCAAGCGACAAGCCCGCTATGGCGCGGTGCTGTTTGTCTCCAATCGTGCGGTAGTTCTGCTCCACGTATGTCATCACCTCTACGGGGAAGGCTGCCTCTATCCTACCTGTCATCGACGACACATTGTTTGCCTTCGCCACTGCCTGCATATAAGGGCTTTCGCCCGGTGCAGCATCAAGGTCGGCATTACCGTTGGGCATGACTACTATCATGGGCTTACACTTGCCGTCGGCAATCATAAGGTCCATTATCTGTTTCAGCCTGCCCATGGCAAGCCATGCCGTCTCATCACCGCCGGAGCCATGCAGCAGATACAGCACCGGATACTGTTTCGCTGGATTAGCATCATATTCCGCAGGCAGATATACAGACATACGCCGTTGTGTCATGCCGTTGAGGGTAGAGGGATACCAGGGTTGCTCCACCCTGCCGTGCGGCACGGGCTGTTCCATGTAATAGTCGGCTGGCCATCCCGGCACAAAGAAATAGTTGAGATACTGGTCTATGTCTCTCACCACATCGTTGTTGCCCTGCTCGGTCTGCATCAAGCCATCGTCAATCTTGAAATTGTATGTGTACATATCTGGCGGCAGCACCGTACTCATATATACCCATGTGCCGTCAGGCTGCTTCACCATCTTCTGCTTGCGCAATGCGCCGGAACCCTGCAAAACTACCTCATCGGCCATCGGTGCGAAATATGTGAAGCGCACAGCACCGTTTGACAGCGGTTCGGCTGCCGTTGCCGTAAGTGAAGAGAAACCGAATGATGTAAGGAAAGAAAGGACAGCAAAAAGCATCCCACTTTTTCTAAGATTGTATTTCATAATTATACCTGTTTGTTTTCTACGTTATTGTTTTGCTATCATTATAGTGTCGCCTTGTCTTACAAGCGGCTTTGCCGTCTTCAGCAACTCTTCCAGTTCCGCCTGCGTCACCCTATAGGTTTTCAGTGTCTGCACACGGGGAAAGCGGTTGAAGTATGGATTGCGCGACACATACCATTTCTGCTCTGCAATACGCGGCACACGCTGCAAGGCATCCCAGAAATAAAACAGACGTGTCTTTACGGGTATCACCATCCCCCATTCTCCGTCAGTGAAGCGGACGGCACACACGAAATGCTGCCTGTCCTGCACGTCAGCCTCACGCTCCTGACTGGTGCGGCGGTGCGACACCGTTATGTTGCGTCCATATCGGGTGTTTATCTCGTTCATGATACGGCGAAATACCTTTCCGTGAGGTGCAGTATCCTTTATCTGGTTTGAGAAGATATAGTAATGTATCATCTCATGCAGTATGGTATCTTCCACCAACTGCTCCGGCATGTCAATCAGCGTACTGATGCGGAAGATGAAATCATGGTAATGCCACCCACCCGTCAACGTGCGCCTACGCTTAAAAGCTATCTGTCCGAGGTATGTGCGCGCCCTGCTTAGTTGTATGGGCAACGGTTTCAGGCTGCCCCGGAACATCTGCTGATTATACTCGTCGAATTTGCGCTGAATATATTCTATGGTAGCTTTCATGACGCAAAATTACAAAAAAAGACGAAATAAAACAGCAAAAGTATAGTTAAAGGGAGTTAAGGTGAGTGAAATAAAAAAGAGTGACAGGGAAATTCCCTGTCACTCCTGCATAGAGATTCTCTCGAATACTCCTGCTAACTACTTACAAAACAATTAGAATTTATAGTCTATACCTACACCGATTACGTGGTTCGTACGGCTGTAGGTTTCCTTAGCGTTCAGACCTGGAACACCGTATGCGTTTGTGAGGTTCTTCTCATAGTCGCTGTAGATAGATGTGAAATAGCTCACATTCAGACGAACCTTCTCATTGATGTTCCATGCACCACCGAGACCGATAGAATAGCTGTCGCAAGCAAATGAGGTATTCTGCTGATAGTCATCAGTCAGACCATAGTCGGTACGCTGACCACCGCAACTTACGGTGAACTTGTCGTTGATGTCATACTCTACACCTGCCAGAATCTCATGAGTGCCGTGTGAAAGTGTCTCCTGACGGTCACCACCCATCTTTGCGTTCTTGTCGTCGTACCAGTGATACTCAACAGCTGCACGCAGTTTTTCAGTAAAGTCATAACCTACCGCAAAGGTAAGCAGTGAAGGCATGTCGTAGCGGGTCTTGGCGTTTGGCAGATAACCAGCAACTTTGCCAGCCATGCCACCGAGAGCAGTTGCCGAAAGTGCTGCAATGGTTGCATCATTGCCTATCATTTCTGCCATGGCTTTTACATCAGTGCCATTTATATCCAACTGCTTGGTATCGTTTTCTGTCTCTATCTTTGTGCGGAACTCATATTTTACCGCCACTGTCCATTTGTCCTTGTGGAAGTTAAGACCAACTACTGGTGTGAATCCCCATCCACGCTGTATGCAGTTGAGCTGCAAATCCATCAGTGTGTTAGTAACAATAAAGTTCCTTAAATTTTCACCAGGTACAGCCGTTACATAACCCTTGTAGTAGCCGTCGTAGTAGTTCACACGAACGCCAACAGCAGCTGACAGATAGTCACAGAACTTATAGGCAAAGTTCACCTGTCCACCATAGATGTACTGCTTACCCTTCATTGATGAAAGGAGTGAGAAATCATCCTTGAGGGCAGCTACAGGAGAACTGGCTATGTTATTTGTAACCATTGCTGTTACTGGCACATTAAACATTGGCACACCTGCTTCATACTCTACGAAGCCGCCGCTGCCTACGATGCCAATCATTCCTGACACTGCCCACTTGTCTTTGTGGTATGTAGCAAACAGGGCTGGTACAATAGGCGCAGAAGCCACACCTTCATATTTTTTATTTAAATCATTACCGATAAATCCAGGTATCTCAACATCAATGTCACGGTTCTGCCAAGGCTTCTGGAAGTTGAGTGACAGTTCGAGTCCTTCGTGTCCCCATACCAGTCCGGCAGGGTTTGAGGACGTACCGTCGATCTCCGTTGTTGCACCGCGTGCAAACATACGGTCGAATGCAATGTGATAGTTTGTGTTGGTCATAAGTCCGCCAGCCATCGCGGTTGCAGACATAAGGCAGCCGACAGCTGCCATAACAATTGATTTCTTTTTCATTATTTTCTTGTATTTTTACTCGATATACCAATGCAAAGTTACAGATATTTTATTGAAAAAGAGAAAAATGTGCTATAAAAAAGGCGAAACGGCATGTGTTTCGCCAAAAATATGCTATACTGCAAACAATAATATTCTATCCAATAAGCCTCTCGCGATATTCCTGAGGCGTGAATCCGATGTTCTTCTTGAACATGCGGATGAAATACGAAGCATCATTGATGCCTATCGCCTTGCCTATCTCGTTGACAGTCATCTGCGTGCCGAGCAGCAACGTCTGTGCATGCTGCACCTTCTTGCGAATAATAAACTGCAGCGGCGTAATGTTGAGCCCTTTTCGGAAGGCCTTCACAAGATGCGACTCTGTGAGGCACACACGCTCCGCCAACTGGCTCACGGTAATGGGGTCGCTTATGTGAACTGAGATATACTCTATCAACTTTACCAGACGCTCGTCTTTTATCACCAGGCGCGGCTGCGAGTGCTTGACGAAATATGACAGAAGAATTTCCACCAGTCCGTGCAACTGCAACTGTTCATAGTCAGGCATCTGACGGTAAGCATTGGCATAGTCATGATATGACGGATGGTGGTCGAAGTCCTCAGCCGACAGCGACGGCAGGTTGAGCTGCGGGTACAGCGTGCAGTAATTCTCGAAAAGCAGCTGCGTTGCATGGTTGGCTTTCACCGAGGTAGGAAACTTGTAAGTGTCGAAAAGCCCCGTCTGCTCCCCCTGCTGGAAGAACACGAAGAGGTAGTAAAACTCAAATCCCGGGTCGCAGTCGTATGCATGCGGCAGGTAACTGGGCAGCAGATACATGTTGCCCTCCTCCACCTGCACCACGCCATCGGGCAGATGCAGCCGCGCATGACCTTTCTTCACATAATATATACGCATGAAAGGCGACGATATGTCGCGGTTGCCCCAAGAGTGCACGGTGCGTGCATGCCCCAGGTTGAGCACTATGAAATCAGAGTAGTTCATGATTGTGATTCTACAAATTCCTTTATCTGCGACATCAGCGAGGATGCCATGTCGTGGCCCTGACCATACACACGGCGCATCTTCTTCTCACTCAGTTCGGTACGGCCTATCTTAAGCGGTTCAGACGGATAAATCAGCAGGGCATTGCCCAGACGTTCCTGTTCACTAATGTATTCCAGTTCAGCGTTATACATCTCATGACGGCGCGCCATCACCTCCCCCACCTTGGGATATTTCTTCGTCAGCTGCTTTATTATCCATATCAGCTTTGTCTTCTTCTTGAAGAAATCGCGCGGCTGAGTCAGCACCACCACATTGCGTCCATAGCCCATCTGCTGGAAAGCCTTCAGCGGTATGGCATCAACCATTCCGCCGTCGAGCATCACCATGCCGTCCACCTCGACCGGATGTGATATGGCAGGCATGGAGGCCGAGGCACGCATCCACTCCAGCTCATGGTGGGTGAAATCATGCATCTGGTGATATACCGGTTCGCCCGTGATGATATCCGTCGCCACGAGCCAGAACTCCATGGGATTCCTGCGGAAAGCCTCACCATCGAATGGGTCGATGTCGAACGGCACCACATGGTATGAGAAATCCGCCCCCACGATGTCGCCCGTCTTCAGTAGCGACCGCCATCCCATGTAGCGAGGGTCATTGCGCAGTTTTATGTTGTATCGCAGGGCGCGTCCGTGCTGCCCCGACTTGAAGTTGCATCCAAACAATGCGCCTGCCGACACGCCAATCATGCCGTCAAACGTCACCTTTTCTTCAAGCATTGCATCGATGACGCCACTGGTAAACATGCCACGCAGTCCGCCACCTTCGAGTACTAATCCAGTTTTCAAAATTTAAAAAATTTATGCTTTTGCAAAAGTACAATTTTTTTTTTGAATTACAAAGAAAATCGCAAAAAAGTCATTCTCAATTTTGACTGCAAACACATCGCACCGTAAAAGCTATCATATTACATGGTAAAAGCTATCGTATTACACTGTAAAAGCTATCATATTACAGTGCAATATGATAGCTTTTACGACACCTTTGCAATCCGCTGACAAACAATTACTTATCTTTCCTGCCATCTTCTTCGTCAGAAAAACACCTCCAAAACATTTGCCTATCTCAGATAAAATTACTATCTTTGCATGATAAAGTGTGTGTCATTTTTCGCAAGTGATACATTGCCCGCTCTTTAACCGCTTTTACCTTAGGATGTTACACACGTCCCAAGGAATGTTGGCGTGTATTATGTAAGGAAAAGAAATAGAGAGTAGTATCTGTTCTGGAAAAGGACACCATACAAAATACAATACGTGAGGGAAGAGGATTAAAAAGAAAGACTGAAATCACGAGATAAAAAACAGAAGGTAAGGTCTGACTTATTAATAATCATAGTGATTATTAATCATAGAAAGAATATGAATAGGATTGTTTACATTGACGTGATAAAATTTATCGCTATATCTTTGGTAATAACATATCATTGTCATTGTTTTGATAACAATGTGGTCTCTGCAGCAATTTTGAGTATGTGTTGCCCTTTGTTTTTTGCAGTTAATGGCAGTCTGCTATTAAGGAAGAACAGAGAATACAGGTATTACGTTCCAAAGTTGTTGAAAATATTGTTCCTAATACTCTTTTGGGGCACAATATCAAATGTTGCACATGTGGTGATATACAATGAACCTTACTCCATAAAGCAATGTCTTATAGACGTATATAATTTACGAATGGATTATTGTAACCATTTATGGTTCCTGTTTACATTGTTTATCTTGTATCTTTTATATCCTTTGTTAAGACCTATTTTGAGAGACAGGAAAGTATTATTTATATCGCTAATAGTCATCTGTTGCTTCTCATTATATGGAATATATCCATTCTTTAAGAGAATGAATCCGATTCAAGGATGGCATAGTTATTCATTGGCATATTCCGTTGGAGGGTACGCAATTTTAAAGACATATGAAGTTAAATCTAAAATGATACTTTTTGTGGCATTTCTTTTTGGAATAATTTGCCAAGCATTGTTTAACCATTATTATGTTTGCGATGATTCCGTATTTGTGGGCTATATGACACCATTTACTTTTGTTACTACGTTAAGTCTGATAAAACTTTTTTCCATGATACAATGGAAGGAACACACCGTGATTGATTTTATAGCGCACAACACATTAGGTATATATTTAGTGCATTGGAGTCTGGCAATGTTTCTTGTCGCAAAATACAACATAACTCCATATGTGTATTTTTATCCTGTTCTGATTATGATTGTCAGTTGCGTTATATGTTGGCTGATGAATAAAAACAAGGTAACGAGGTGGTTAATCAATTTGAATTGAAATACAAATAATCGCAAGTTTTTATTGAAAAACGTATCAATAGGGAGACATGTGGATATAAGCAAAAAAAAAATACAAAAAGCTTACAAGATAATTCATGGAATAAAATATAAAATCAGTCGTTTGATTGATATTGTTCACACCAAATTAAGATTATGGGGTAATGGTGTGCAATGTAAAAGTTATAGGATTGTAGGTATTCCCTATATAGAGACAAGCAAGGGCGGAAAAATTGTGTTTGGCAACAACCTTGATATGAACAACGGAATGATGGCAAATCAGATAGGATTCAATACCCCGTGCACACTTCGCGCCGAAAATGGAGGTTCTATCATCATTGGGGAAAATGTGGGGATGTCGCAAACCACGCTCGTAGCCAAGGGAGCGAACATCACGATTGGAAACAACGTGAAATTGGGCGGAGGTGTAAAGATATACACCACTGACTTTCACTGCTTAGATTATATGAAGCGCAGAGAGCCAGAAGTTGACATGACCAAACGTCAATATGCTCCCGTCACAGTGGGTGATGACTGCTTTATCGGTGCAGGCGTAATTATTCTGAAAGGTGTGAAGATAGGTGACCGTTCGATAGTGGGAGCAGGAAGTGTGGTAACAAAAGACATACCTGCTGACTGCATTGCAGGCGGAAATCCATGTAAAGTCATCAAGCAGATAGAGGGACAATACTAAAAAATGTGCAAGCAAGAAATGAAACCGCTGATATCTGTCATTGTACCAGTATATAATGTAGAAGATTATCTGACAAAGTGTCTGGATTCTATAGCCTGTCAAACATACGATAGTTTTGAGACAATACTTGTTGACGACGGCTCAACAGACCAATGTCCCCGCATATGTGATGAGTACAAAGAGAAAGACTCCCGCTTCAAGGTGATTCACAAAAGCAACGGCGGGCTGTCGTCTGCACGCAATACAGCGTTGGATATCGTGAAAGGCAAATATGTATTATTCGTTGACAGTGACGACTGGCTTGAGCCGAATATGCTTGAGATGTTGGTCAACACAGCGATAGAAACACATGCAGACGTAGTAGCCTGCGAACATTACAACAATACATATAATACGGAAACACGCAGCACCATATCAAGGAACACCTACGAGAAAAAGGTTTTGGTTGACAATGATGATATCTTCCTGCATATCTTAGAGCCCTCCCCCCGTATTCGTTTTGAGGTATGGAATAAACTTTACAAAAGAGAAATAATCGGAGATACAAGATTCAAGGAAGGACAGATATATGAAGACGTCTATTTTCAACGAGTTGTACTGAAAAGGGTAAAAAAAATGGTTCATATTGACTGTGCGTTATATAACTATCTCGCCATACGACCGGGGAACACCGTTTCTTCCTTTGACAAAAAAAGATTGTGTAAACTCAAAGAACTGAACGAGTACATAAATTCATTCAAGCAAAAAGGACGTACAGATATAGCCAGAATTTATCAGGAATATGCGGCTGAGTCAGTCATTGATTTGTACCGCACAGCAGTAAAGAATAAAAAACTTGACAAAGACACCCGCTCTATACTTAAAAGGGAATTCAAGGAGTATTTCAAGGAGGATGGCAACCGTTCTTTAAGGCATGTTGTGTTTCGTATTTCTCCATCCATATACGATTTGTGTGCCGCTGTATTAAAATAGCCAGTACATAAACCAAAGACAATCCGCAAGAATAAATGTCAACCGTCTCACGTGTCATAAAGAATACGAGTTACCTGTATCTCAAGATGGGAATAACTACTTTCGTTACGTTATATTCCACCCGTCTTGTTTTGGCTACGCTGGGAGAATCGGATTTCGGAGTGTTCCACGTCGTAGGCGGCATAATCTCCATGTTAGGATTCCTTAATCTTGCCATGGCGAATGCATCATACCGTTTTTTGTCGTATGCAGAGGGGGAGAATAATCTTGAGGAGAAGAAAAAAGTATTCAATATCAGCATTGTGATGCACTGCATTATAGCATTACTCACAATGCTGTTATTGTTTGCGGCGATGTTTCCTTTGTTCAATGGAATACTCAACATAGAACCAGACAGGGTGATTGCAACCAAAACGATATATGTAGGCATGATTTTCAGCGCAGCATTAATTGTGATAAATGTCCCCTACGATGCCATGCTGAATGCTCATGAGAATATGCTCTACTATTCTCTGATAGCCATCTTTGAGGCATTACTACGGTTAGGCATTGCATTTGCCTGCATATATACTTCGTATGACAAACTCATATTCTTTGGGATCCTGTCTGCTGCAGTGCCGATAGTGACACTGACTATTTCAAAGATATATTGCCACAAGCATTACGAAGAATGTGTCTTATCGCCTTTCAAATATTGGGATTACTCCATAGCAAAGAAGATGGCAACTTTTTCGGGCTGGAGTTTCCTAACTGCCATAACCGACCTTGCAACCTTTCAGGGTATAGGTGTCGTGTTGAACCATTTCTATGGTGCCACACTCAACGCAGCACAGGGAATATCCAACCAAGTGAGGGCTTACCTGTCAACTTTCTCGGAAAACATGAAAAAAGCCCTAAACCCTGTTATCATGAAAAAGGCGGGAGCAAAGGAGTATGCGGTGATGAATGCAGCCTCTATAAGTGGTTGTAAGTTTAATGCACTGATGACATTGTTCTTCACAGTACCTTTTATAATAGAGGCACCTTACATACTTGAGTTGTGGCTTAAGCACGTGCCACAATGGAGTATGACATTCTGTGTATTCCAAATGACAATGATCATCATCACGCAGATGGCGCAGCCGCTGGCTATCTCCATTTACGGCATGGGCAACATAAAAGCTTTCGCCATCTGGAAGAGCGTGATGAACATATTGCCATTAGCCATAACATATGTTTGCTTCAAATGTGGAGGCAGCCCCTATTGGCTGTATATCCCAATGATTGTTGTGTGGGCTTTCTGTGGCGACATCGTAGTTGTGACATATGCGAAGAAAGTCTGCAATATGAGACTGTGTGATTATATGAGGGGAGTCGTGCTACCTGTTATAGGTATAACAGTTATCATGTTTGTATTTGGACTGTGTGTACACTTCTTATTAAGTGAAGGACTCTTACGTCTTGTATTGTGTTTCCTTTTTACCACGATAGGATTGGTGGGAGCTACATTCTTGTTTGGACTTAGTGTAGAGGAAAGGAATACTGTACGTGAACTAATAGCCCAAAGAAAGTTAAGAAAATAATAACATTAGTAAATGATCTCTTACACATATGAGAATTCTTGGTATTAACTCTTGGTATAATGGATCTACGGGTAATATCATGCAGATGTGTGCCAGCGAAACACGTAAACGTGGGCACGAGGTTGTGATGTGTTGTCCATTTACTCTAACAAATAAAAATCTAAAGAAAGACAATACACAGTGGTTGTTTGGTCAAATTATACTGCGTAAGTTGAGTGAAAAACTGGCTTACCTTACTTCAAAGAACGGATGTTTTAATCGCATAGACACATGGTTGCTACTACGCAGAATAAAGAAGTGGCGTCCTGATGTGATACATTTGCATAACTTGCATCCTGATTATATAAATCTCCCGTTGTTGTTTTCATTTATAAAGAAAAACAATATCCCTGTTGTATGGACGCTACATGACTGCTGGGCTTTTACTGGAGGGTGTGCACATTTTGAAAAAGGTTGTTCTAAGTGGAAAGAACAATGCTATGGCTGTAAGTTATACAGAGTGTATCCTGCAAGTATGTTTGACAATTCAAGAAGGAAGTATATACAGAAAAAACAATGGTTCACGGGAGTGGACAATATGGTATTGTGCACACCCTCTAAGTGGCTGGCCAATCTGTGTGAGCAGTCGTTCATGTCAGATTATCCAATCAGGACTATAAACAACGGAATAGACCTGAACATCTTTTGTCCCCACAAAAGCAATATACGGGAAAGATTTTCAATAAAACGGCGATGGATGGTTCTTGCTGTTGCTTCAGGATGGACAGAAATGAAGGGAGTTGATGTCGTCTGTCGGATTGCAGAGATGCTTTCAGATGACTATCAGGTAGTGATGGTGGGAGCAATAAATAAAGTGGAGAATTATATACCCAAAAATGTTATAACCATACAACGTACAGAGGACCAATGTATGCTGAGTGATATATATAGTGCTGCTGATGTGTTTATCAACCCTACTAGACAAGAGGTGTTGTCGATGGTTAATATAGAGGCAATAGCGTGTGGTACACCAGTCGTTACATTCCGTGCAGGTGGTGCTCCTGAAACAATTGATGATACTTGCGGTGTAGTTGTAGAACAAGAGGATGTTGCTGCTATGAAAAATGAAATTATAAGGATATGTGGGCAACACCCTTACTCTGTGGAAGCATGTTGTAAGCGTGCACAGATATTTGACAAACATAGAGTTTACAACAAGTATGTAGATGTATATGAGATGATTGTACAATGACTCTGATATTTGATGACACTATAACCGGACACCATATGGAGTTTCTCTCTCACTATAGAGATATGGCTGTTCGCAATAAAGAAGAACAATACGTATTCCTTTTATGTCAGGGATTCAGACAAGCAAAGGAGAAAATTAATTGGAAGGATGCTGAGAATATTAAGATAGAATATCTCAAAGAGAGTGAACAAGATAGTTGCCAATGTGGTAATGCCATTCTTAAGGCATGGAATAAATCTCAGATAGTCGCAAAAAAAGCAAAGAAATATAAGGCAGATAGAGTGCTTCTGACAACATTAATGGAATTTATGCCTTTCTTGTTGTTTTTGTTGCCGACAAGTTGTGTTTTGACGGGAATAATATATCGAATATTTTTACGCGATGACAAAATGAGCGGTATAAGACTCTGGCTTGAGAAATTCCGCTTCCTGCTGATGTCTAAATTTCACAGAAAAGGTATTTACTACATATTAAATGATAAAGGTAGCGTACAAAAGTTGAACGATATATATAATACTTCTAAATTTAGATTCTTACCTGATCCCATACCTGACATAAATAATAATGAAGTGCACGACATCAGAGATGAGTTAGGAATAAAAGAGGACAAATATGTCTATTTACATTTTGGCGGATTGACTGAAAGAAAAGGTACCTTGGAGATATTAAAGGCAATTCTGATGGCAGATAGCGATGTATTGGCAGACAGGTGCTTTATCTTCGCAGGAAAGATATATGATGACATCAAAGAGAAATTCTACAATCTGCTTGAGAAAGCAAGGCAAAAGACTGACATCTTGGTGTTTGACGAATTCTGCCAGTATGGTTTTCTCTACAATCTCTGCCAAACATGTGACTGCATACTGATACCATATAAAATGGTAAACCTGAGCAGTGGCATACTGGGATATGCAGCCGTATTCAACAAACCTGTAATAGCCCCGGATAAAGGACTTATCGGCGATATCGTCAGAGATCATGGTCTTGGAATCAATTTGAAAGATGTTACGGCTGACGGTATTAGTAAAGCCTTTAAAGTGCAGCCTACAAACAAAAACAACAATTATGCAATCAGCAACTCTGTTGATAATTTCATCAATACATTAGCATGACAGATACAAAAACGTCACCATCAGTGACAAACAAGAAGAAATATCGTCTGTCGGAATTCGGCCTATCACTGATAATGACAGCATTCCCTATGGCAATGTATTATCGTACCTTCATCGACGATGTGCCTATAGGTAATTTTTTCATGCTGATGGGTGTACTGTTTCTTTTTCCTTACAAAAACTTTGTCAAAACATTTCAAACCATGCGTTGGAACAAAGACATGGTTCTTCTGATAGTGTTCCAACTGGTAGCGTTGTTATATTACTACATATCCAACTTCAACGATAATACATACTCACTATTCCATTATCTAATTATTGCCTTTGGTGTAGCACTGACCTATACAAGATTTGACAAGGATTTATGTCTGCATAATGCAATTCTGTGGATAGGTATAGAATCGTTCTTCTGCGCAATACTGGGATACTATGTATTAGATTCCGGAATGGTGGAGATTCTCATCGACGAAATGGACAAGGACGAACGCATTCTTGATTATCTTACTATTTCAGGTGTCTGCGTTACGAATGTAGCCTGTTGCACTTATTTCATGGGAAAGAGTAATCGCAATGTGGTAAAAATAATATTATTTCTCTGTATATTCTTCGATTTCCTTGTTATCAACCTGACTCAAAAGCGCACACCATTTATCGTTGCCCTACTGATTGTCGCGATTTACTTATACAAGCAGTTGTCCGACAAAACTAAGAGAAACACAACCATGATTATGTTGGTTGCCGTCTTTGCTTATTTCTTTGCTTCAATATACAAAGATATGTTGACGGACAACATGGCAAGTATATTCAACGGTATAGACGATTTCATCAACGGTACATACCAGTTGGAAGATACAAACTCTGCTTCGCAACGATATTATAACCGAGAAAAAGCCTTGGAAATCATATCACGCTTCACAACAGAGGAATACCTGTTTGGCAAAGGATATATGACATTATGGTTTGACAACCCATTGATGCAGAGTTACCTTGACATGGGAATATTCGGTGTAGTGTTTTGCTTCTATTTCTCTGTATGGATTCCAGTAAAAACATTATTCAGTAAGAAAATATACGACAACTATATCTTTTGGGCATTCTCCATGGCATCGTATGTAATGGTAGGGTGTATGAGTACAGGACATCCATATTCACACAATAAATGGTTGCCAATATGTCTTCTTATATTTATTATAAATGGAGTCATATCAAAAGGTAGCACTCAACAAGATTGTTATGCCAGAAAATAACATGCAAGGCAAAACATGTTTCATACTGAATTTCGGTCCTCACTATAGATTCCCTATATATAAAAGAATAGCAGAGGAATTTGATGCTGCATTCTATATAGGTGACAGAGGTGGTGACATTCTGAAGACTTTCAACTATGAAGAATTGTCTGGGTATAAGCGGACAGTAAAAAGGCACAACATTTTCTATGGGTTCTATTGGCTCGGTGGCTCGGTAAATCCTATCTTCAAGAATTTTGACAGATATGTTATGACCGGTGAACCGATGTGCTTAAGCAATTGGGTGATACTCTTACTTGCCAAACTATTTGGTAAGGAAACAATATCATGGACCCATGGTTGGTATGGACGTGAGCATGGTATAAAGAAATGGATCAAGAGTATATATTTCCGCCTTCATACCAAATGTATGTGCTATAATGAATATGGTGCACGGTTATTAATAGAGCAGGGAATTAAACCAGAGAATGTATGTGTGATATATAATTCTTTGGATTCCGACAAACAACGCCAGATAAGAAACCGGTTGACTCCTACTGAAATATATCGCTCGCATTTCAACAATGACAAACCTGTAATTATCTATTGCGGCAGGATACAACGCTCAAAGAAGCTCAATCTGTTGATTGAAGCTGTGGCACGATTAAAAAGTGAAGGCATAGATGTGAATGCGGTGTTGGTAGGCAAGGATATAGAGGGAACTGACATGGCAACCATTGCGGAAAGACTTGGGGTGCAAGACAGAGTATGGTTCTATGGTCCATGTTATGAGGAGGAACGACTTGGAGAACTCTTTTACAATGCAACAATGTGTGTGTCGCCAGGTAATGTAGGGTTGACTGCCATTCATGCCCTTACATACGGTTGTCCCGTAATAACACATGATGATTTCCCTAATCAAATGCCAGAGTTTGAGGCGATACGTCCAGGCGTGACAGGGGATTTCTTTAAGGAGGACTCTGTAGAGAGTCTCACGGAGAAAATAAAAAACTGGTTGAACATGACGCTTGCAGAACGAGAGAGCGTTAGACAGCAGGCTTATCAAGAGATAGACGGGAAGTGGAATATACAGAATCAGATTTCTGTATTGAGAAATATATTATAATGCCGAAACTACTTCAAATAAATGTCAGTGCCAACTGGGGAGCACATGGTCGTATTGCGGAACAAATAGGGTTGTTGGCTCAACAAAGAGGATGGGAGGTATATATGGCCTACGGCAGACAGAATGGCGGCTCTGCTTTGAAGACTATCCGCATAGGAGGAAAGGTCAGTGTGGCATGGCATGGGGTGGAATCCCTACTGCTTGACAACCAAGGGTTGGCATCAAGGATTGACACGAAGAGGTTGGTGCGGCAGATAAAAGAAATCCAACCCGACATCATTCACCTGCACAACATACACGGGTACTACCTGAACTACAAGATACTATTTGAGTTTCTCAAGGAATATGGTAAGCCCGTGGTATGGACTCTTCACGACTGTTGGTCGTTTACAGGGCACTGCACTCATTTCGAATACAATGGTTGTTTCAAATGGAAAGAGCAGTGCCATGACTGTGTGAACCGTAAAGCATATCCCAAAAGTTTGTTCCTTGATCATAGTAGGAAAAACTACAATCTGAAGAAAAAACTTTTTCCTTCTTTAAGTAATCTTACCTTGGTATCGGTTTCAAAATGGCTTAACAACAATGTAAACTCGTCATTTCTTAATCGCACCAGAACAATGGTGATATATAACGGTGTAGATGTTGATACTTTTGCACCGCAAAAACGTATTGAACACAGTGGTTTTAAAATTCTTGGTGTAGCAAGTAATTGGAAGATGAACAAGGGATTGTCAGATTTCATACAATTACGCAAACTATTACCTGATAATTATCACATAACACTCGTAGGATTAACACAAAAAGAAATAAAAAAACTGCCTCATGGTATAACGGGAATTTGTCGTACTGACAGAGTTGAAGAATTAGTATATCTATACAGTAATGCCGATATATTTGTCAATCCCTCATACGAGGAAACGTTCGGTATGACTACCATTGAGGCACTTTCATGCGGAACACCATCTATAGTATATGATACTACGGCTTGTCCTGAATTAATAAACGAACAGGTGGGTAAGATTGTTCCTCTGTATGATGTCAAAAGATTGGCAGTCGCAGTGGAAGAAATATGCAAGCATCCTCAGTATTTACAAATGCGTAAGGACTGCAGGGAATATGTGACTGAACATTTCGACTGTAGGAATAAGTATCAGGAATATATCGACCTCTACAACAAATTGATTAGTCAATGACCGACCTTACAGTAATCATCCCCACGAAAAATGAGGAAACAGACATAGAACGTTGCATCCGCTCCGTAGAAGGTTGGGTGAAACGCATCGTCATTGTTGACAGCGGCAGTACTGACCGAACCGTTGAGATTGCGGAAAGACTTGGGGTGGAGATAGTAAGGCATGAACCTTTCGTTGATTACGGCAGACAGTTTAACTGGGCTATTGACAATCTGAGAATAAAAACCACTTGGGTATTCCGACTTGATGCAGATGAAGTAATCACGCCAGAGTTACGTAAAGAACTTGAGAAGGAACTGGAACATCATGCTACAGATGATGTGTCAGGATTTATGATGCGTTACAAGGTGGAGTTTATGGGTAAATACCTTATGCATGGTGGTTTCTATCCATTCCAGAAGATAACCATCTTTAAATATGGTAAGGGTAGGTTTGAAGAACGTGCTATGGGCGAGCATATCGTCCTCAGTGAAGGTCGGTGCGTATATTTAAAGAATGATGCCATACATCATACACTGAAGACGTTAGACTTATATATAAACAAGCATAACTGGTATGCAACGCGTGAAGTGCAGGACTATTTCGACGTACGCTCAGGTCGTGAGAACGCACAACTTGACGGGCAACCAGAGAAGGCGAAGAAGCTTCGCGACGGACTTTACTATCGTCTGCCAATGTTTCTGCGTGCGAAACTGTTCTTTTGGTATAGATACTATCTCAGGCTCGGTTTCCTTGACGGGACACCGGGCTATATTTTTGCCTTCATGCAGGCATATTGGTACAGGACACTGGTTGATGCGAAGATATATGAGCACAACCATAACAATAACTGCAAGTAATGCGCAATACTTCCACTCATAACACCCTGCTTTGTCTTATCAGTCATGCCATCGGCTGTCCACAGCCTTTGCCTGACGATATAGACGAAGTGGACTGGGACAAGCTCATAAAAATTGCAGCACGCAATGGTGTGGCGCAGCTGGCATTCAGCGGCTACGTGAAGAGCGGGCTTAACGACGACCCGAACGGCAAGCTGAACAGCAGGGAGATGCGCCGGCTGAAGCTTACGTGGATGGGACTGGAAATAACCCAGCGAAAGAAGTATCAGCAACAACTGGCGGTGTTGCGCAAACTCACGAAGTTTTACGAAAAGCACGGCATCAAGGTGCAGGTACTGAAGGGCTATCACCTTTCTTTGTGCTATCCCGACCCGGAACTGCGAACCGCAAGCGACATCGACATATACTGCGGCAAGGACTACAAACGCTCGAACGAACTGATAGAGCAGACAGGCGTTAAGATTGACTACAGCGAGCATAAGCACTCTACGTTTATAATTGACGGCGTGGCTATAGAGAACCACCACTCTTTACTCAATGTACATGCACATCCGTCAAGCAAACTAATCGAAAAGTGGGTAAAACAAGACCTGGAGTTTCACACCGGCATGCTGCTTTACCTTATTCGTCACTCGGCAGAGAACTTCACTGCCTCGCAAGCCACGCTGCGACAGGTGCTTGACTGTGGACTGTACGCCCATAAATACAATGAATTCATCGACATGGGCCTGTTGTTAGAGAGCGCCGAGAAGGTTGGCATGCTTGGCTATCTTGATGTGATAGTGTTCATTTGCACTCACTATCTGGGCCTTGACGAGGAACTCTTCGCACATGAATCCCACACCGACAGTGAGACTCTGCACAGGGCTATGGCAGACATCCTCGAACCTGAGTTTAATGAAGAGCATCCGTCAAACATCTTCAGCGAGATCTGGTATAAGCTGCGCCGCTGGCGCTCCAACATATGGAAGCACCACATGGTATATGACACAGAAAGCCTTGCGGGTACCTTCCTGACACAAACATGGAGTCATTTGCTCAAGCCATCGTCTATCGCCTTCGGAATGAAATGAAGATCTCCATCATCACAGCGACATATAACAGTGCAAAGACACTGAGCGATACTCTGGACAGTATTCTGTGCCAGACGCATCAGGACTATGAGGTCATCATCCAGGATGGCTTATCTACCGACGCAACGCTCGACATTGCCCACAGCTACGAACAGCGTTTCGGGGGCAGGCTGAGAATCTTTTCTGAGAAAGACAATGGACTGTATGATGCTATGAACCGCGGCATATCCCATGCCACTGGCGATGTGGTGGGTATTCTGAATAGCGATGACTTCTATGCCGACGACCACGTGCTGGAATGGATTAATGAAGCCTTTGAGCAGAATGACATAGACTGCACGTATGCCGACCTTGTATATGTGAATCACGATGACACCTCACAGGTAGTACGCCGCTGGAAGGGCAGCCAATACTCGCCGGGGGGCTTCGTGCGCGGATGGCACCCCGCCCACCCCACATTCTATGTAAAATGCGAATGTCTTTCAAAGTATGGCGCCTTCGACACGTCTTTCGCCGTTTCTGCCGACTTTGAGCTGATGCTCCGACTCATAGAGAAACACAAGATAAGGAACTGCTACCAGCCCCACTGCCTTGTGGTGATGCGTGAAGGCGGTGAGAGCAACGGTAAGCTGAGCAACATCATACGCGGCAACAAGAACATCATGCGTGCTTTCCGCAAGAACGGTATCAAGGTCAGCATACTGTATCCGGTGAAGCGTCTATTGCCTAAAATAGCAGAAAGAATACGCAATATCAAATTCAAACGATGAATCATACACTATTAATAACATCCCTGTCGTTTGCCATCTCGTTGGCACTGAGCATATATATCCTGCCACGCATGATGGTGGTGAGCGTAAAGAACCAATGGGACCGCAAAGGCGACGACCTCTCACGCGACGGCGTACGCATCTATCAGATAGCAGGTCTGTCTATCCTCCCTATCATACTGCTTTCGCTGTGTGCTTCGCTGCTTATACCGATGGTATTGCCGTGGAAGGAACTGGGACATTCGTGCATGTCGATGGTGCCGCGCACCTTCTCGCTCATCACTGGAGCGTTGATTCTGTATCTCGTCGGACTGAAATATGACATCCACGGGGCATCGTCAGGCATCCGCACTGCCGCCATCCTGCTTGCCTCATGCGTATTCGCAGTGTCTGACATGGCAATAGACAACCTGCACGGCCTTTTCTGCATCTATGAGATACCACAGTGGGTGGGGGCACCGCTTACGGTGCTGGCAGCCTTCATTATAATATCCACATTCCGCCTGCTCGATGGTTTCGACAGTCTGGTCAGCACCATGGGCATCATGACAATGCTGCTCTTCATACCCATGCTGCTCAACTCTCAACGCATCACACCACTGCTCATCACCGCAGCGGTGATGGGGGTTCTCGTGCCCTACTGGATGATAAAGACTTTCTGGAAGAAATGGGAGCACTGCTTCATGGGCAACTCCGGCAGTTACATCCTCGGTTTCTTCATCGCCTATCTGTTTATAGTAATATTACGCGGCAACAACACTGAATTTGGCAATGGTTCCATGATGAAAGCCCTGGCAGTGCTCACGCTGCCAGTACTCGACATCGTACGCGTGGTCGGCAGCCGCCTGCGCGACGGTCGCGAGATATTTACCCAGGACCGCAACCAAATAAACGACAAGCTCTACCGCACCGGCATACACCGCACCGGTATGTGCATCATGCTCATACTGATTCCAACTACATTTCTTGCGCTCACATGGCTGATGGTAGAGTACAAGGTGAACTACACACTCATCTTCATCATCAACATCATATTGTGGCTCATGATGCACTGGGGCATCAACTGGCGCATCTATGCATACGAAACACGCACACACCGCAGTGCATGGAACAAGGAATACGGCGAGGAAGCATGGAATGCCCAGGTGCCTGTCGAGGTGCTCGAGAAGAAGATACGCACCTTCGGCACCATGGGACTGCCATCCAATATGGTAGAAAAGGATGCCACTGCATTTATCCCCGACGGCATGACCGCTTTGGAACGCGGCATGAAACGCTTCATCGACATGCTGATAGCCACTGTGTGCATAGTGGTGTTCTCGCCTCTCTTCCTGCTCAGCTACATACTGATAAAACTCGACGACGGAGGTCCGGCACTGTACGTACAGGAACGCATAGGACGCTTCGGCAGACCGTTCCACATATACAAATACCGTAGCATGCGCCTGGATGCAGAGAAGATGGGGCCCCAGCTGAGCCACAGCGGCGGCGACGACGACCCGCGCCTTACAAGAATCGGCAAGTTCCTGCGCCGACACCACCTCGACGAACTGCCGCAGCTATGGAACGTACTGTGCGGCGACATGGCTTTCGTGGGCTACCGCCCCGAGCGCAAGCATTTCATCGACCAGATAATGCAGCACGACCCACGCTATGCCTTCCTATACCAGATACGTCCGGGCGTCACCAGTTACGCCACGCTATACAACGGCTACACCGACACCATGGAGAAAATGCTGCGCCGACTGGAGCTCGACCTCTACTATCTGCGCCACCGTTCCTTCTGGTTCGACCTCAAGGTGCTGGCGCTGACCTTCGGCAGCATCATCTTCGGAAAGAAATTCTGACCGCAGCAGCAAAGACAGCAATCACACAAAACTTCATACACCCAAAGGGCATGTTCATACATTGGACATGCCTTTCTTTTTGCTTTCTTTTCACTAATTCTCTACCAAATATTTTGCAGATAACATTATTTTAACTACCTTTGTAGCGGAATGTCATTTAAAAAACTGCAATATTTGAATAATAACATAAACTACTAAACATTATGAAAAAAGCATTGATAACACTGCTGTGCGTGCTGGGACTCGCCAGCTGTGCTCAGGCACAGAAACAGAAGGAAGAGAAGAAAGCAAAAACACTGGTGACTTATTTCTCTGCATCGGGAAAGACTCGTGCGGTGGCAGAACGCATGGCGAAGGCCGCCGGAGCAGACCTGTTTGAGATTGAGCCTGCGCAGAAATACACAGATGCCGACCTGGACTGGCGCAACAGGCAGAGCCGCTCGTCAGTGGAGATGTCAGACAAGAGTTCACGTCCCGCCATCAAACAGAAGTGCGAGAAGATTGCACAGTATGACGTGGTTTACATCGGTTTCCCTATATGGTGGAACACAGCACCGACAATCATCAACACCTTCATAGAAAGCCACAACCTGAAAGGCAAGACAGTGATATTCTTCGCCACGTCGGGAAGCAGCAGCATAGATAATTCGGAAAAGACATTCCAAGCCGCATACCCTGGACTGAACTGGAAGAAAGGACGCCTGCTCAATTCTCCTACCGACAAGGACATAGAAGAATTCGTGAAACAGCCATGAACATAGAGCAGATTCGAGACTACACGCTGTCGCTGCACGGTGTGACCGAAGACCAACCGTTTGGCGACGACATCATCACCTTCCGCCTTGAGGGCAAGATATTCGTATGCCTGTGGCTGGGCGGCGGCGAGCACGACATGGAGAACTCCGCCCCGAGGTTCGCGCTGAAGCTCTTGCCGGAGCGCAATGAAGAACTGCGTGAGCACCACTCTGCCGTAACGCCGGCGTGGCACTGGAACAAGAAGCACTGGAGCGACGTGTATTATGAGCAGCTGGACGATGCGCTGGCTAAGGAATGGATAAGTGAATCATACCACCTCATTGCATCGAAACTGCCCAAGGCCGTCAGGCAGAAATACATACAATAACCATTTATGACACATTACGCAAAGTGTAAGCAAACAGCACCGTTTGCTTACACTTTGCTTTTTCAGAAAAGTCAACAAGTAATTGTTGAACTGTGACTATCTTTCCTTATTACTCCACATCCGGACCTATCTTCTTGTTTCGCCTTTCGAGCATCTGGCCGTAGGCACCGTGGTAGGAAAAGAGTTCGCCGAACTCATTGTTGCCGCCGGTCTGGTCTGCCATCTCCATGCTCCCGAGTTCTGATTCCAGATGGAACACCTTGCTGTTGCGGAGGTAGAACTCGCTGTCGAATGAGAACAGCGTACCCTCGTTGTTGAAGAACCAGCAATCGTCGAAGACCACGCCGGCACTGTTGCCGCTGCCTATGAGCGAATACTCGCGGTTGTTGAAGAAATTGCAGTGCGATGCCGTCATCGACATCACGCTGCTGAGAGTCATGATGCCGTAGGTGCAGCCGTGTATATTTGAATTGCGCAGTTCAAAGCTGTTGGTCTTCTCAAGTTCCAGACCGTAGGCACCGCAGCCATAGAGGTCGCTGTTCACCACATATATGCGCCAGCCGCGCAGGTCGCCTATCACACCGCCGGTACAGTAGCCGCCCTCGGTATGGCCGATGGTGAGGTTGCGCACCTCGCACTGCTTGCAGTCAACGAAACGCAGGCAGAAGGCATAGCGTGGCTCCACCACGATGCGTGAGTTGCGCTCACCCACGATGTTCAGCTGCTTAAAGTTGACGAGCGTGAGCTGACGACCGTCGAACACCTCTTCGCTTGCCACCACCTCGCGGCCGTCGGCAATGCCGCCTGAGATGTCGGATGACCACATCCTGTACTTTGTGCGGAAATGGCTCTGGTCGTCGAGCAGCGGCGTCAGGTTAATCTCGGTGTCGGCAGCCACAAGCACGTTGCGGCGTGAACCGAGCGCATTAAGAAACTGCTCCGCCGTTCTTACGCGGATGTACTGTTCGCCCTTGTATGTCACGGTGGTGCCGTAGCTGCTTTGCGTACCGCCGGTAGAGGAAGCATGCATGCCTTGTCCTGAGCGTATGATGGTGTGCTTCATCTGTGCCGAAACAGCTATGCATGAGAGCAGCATGGCGAAAGCCAATGTTGCAGAAAGAGAGTAAAGATTTTTCATTGTCTGGATATTTGTTGTTTAGTTATGACGGCAATGCTATCGCACGAAGCAAACAACGAGTGTCAGCGGAGCTGGCTCGTGGTCGCGTAATAGCGAGTTTGCGAGAGCAATGCTATCGCACGAAGCAAACAACGAGTGTCAGCGGAGCTGGCTCGTGGTCGCCTTTGGCGAGTTTGCGAGAGCAAAGTTACAAAAACATTCTGAAACAAGCAAGTTTTTCGCTGCAAATGTAATGTTTTTTTATCCCTCTCCCACAATGGCAAAAGGCGTGAATTCCAACCATAGGAGTTCACGCCTTGTATCTTTTTATATCAAAACACTATCAGATAACCTCTACAGACAGAATCTTGATGTCCTGTTTCGGACGGTCACCGGCAGCAGTGTCGGTGTTCTGTATCTTCTCAACGACGTCAAGGCCGGCAGTCACCTCGCCGAACACCGTGTACTGTCCGTCAAGGTGCGGAGTACCACCTACAGTGGTGTATGTCTTCTTCTGCTCGTCAGTCAGTCCGGCGTTGCCCTGCTCTGCCATGATGGCGCGGGTCTGCGCGATGAGGTCGTTCTGAAGTTCCATCAGTCCTGCCTGATCGCGGTTGCGGCGCAGATCCATAATCTCCTTACGGTGCTCACCTGCCAGACGGTTGAATACAGCCTGCTCAGCCTGCATCTGCATCTGCTTTGCCAGCTGTCCCATCTGTCCTTCGTTATACACCTGTCCCCATACAATGTAGAACTGCGAACCGCTTGATGCACGCTCAGGATTCACCTCGTCGCCCTGACGCGCAGCAGCCAGTGCGCCACGCTTGTGTATGAACTGTGGAAGGATTTCTGCCGGAACGGTATATCCCGGACCGCCTGTACCGAGCATTACGCCCTCCGGTGCATCCTTGCTGTTCGGGTCACCGCCCTGAATCATGAAGTTCTTGATGACGCGGTGGAAGAGAGTGTCGTCATAATAGCCTTCCTTTGCAAGTTTAAGGAAATTGTCACGATGACGAGGAGTCTCGTCGTAGAGGCATACAGTGATGTCGCCTTCTGAAGTCTTTATAGTTACGTTTGTCATAATCAGTGTTTATAACACAAAGTTAACATTTTTCCTTAGAAAAAAAGCGGAAACACATAAAAAAAACATGTTCCCGCTGTTTAATTAACAAATATTTATAGTTTGAATACGATTTCCTATAACATTCTATTTGGTGTTTTGCATCTATTATTATCTCAATACAATGGTCCGAAGTTCTGACAGGCACGATAGTCGGCTCCCTCCTTATCCATGCCAAAGGCGTTCCATGCTGCAGGTCGGAAGATATCCGCATCAGCTATATTATGCATACACACAGGGATGCGGAGAATTGAGCAGAGCGTGATAAGGTCTGCACCGATATGCCCATAGGCGATAGCACCATGGTTGGCACCCCAGCAGTTCATCACGCTATAGACATCCTTGAAGCAGTCCTTCGAAGCATCGAGGCGAGGCACGAACCACGTAGTGGGCCACGTCGGGTCGGTACGTTTGTCAAGGATATCGTGGGTCTTTGGGTCAAGTTCCACCGTCCATCCCTCTACCAATTGCAACACAGGACCGAGACCTGCCACTCTGTTTACGCGCATCATGGTCATCGGCATGCCGCCCTTAGTGACGAAGTGAGATGAGTAGCCGCCACCACGGAAGTAGTCGCGGTCTGCAGGCATCCACGATGTTGCCTTCATGCAGGCCTCCACATCGGCATCGGTGATGTTCCAAGGTTCCTTCATCGTGGGCAAGCCATCTGCAGTCGTCATAGCACCTGTAGCATCAAGGGTGGTGGCACCGCTGTTAATAAGATGTATGAAACCACCTGCGGCCTGTCCCTCTGGTTTCTTACCAGCCACACGTTCAACGGCCTCTGGGCTCCAATAGGTGCGAATGTCAGAGAACATTACTCCACGGTTGGTAAGCAGATGTCCAAAGAGCATAGACAGTCCATTAAGGAAGTCGTTCTCCGTGGCGAGCACGTCAGCCTCACGCACTCCGTTCCAGTCGAAACTGGTGCAGAGCATCGACTCAGGGAAGTCGAAATTAGGCTTGTAGTCTGTCCACTGCCGCTGTCCCTGCACACCGCCGAACAATGCGTTGTGACCCAAAGCCTCCTCCTTGTATCCCATTTCCAAGAGGCGCGGATTGCCATGCATCAAGTCACGTATAATTATCATGGTCTTCACGGTGAACTCCCAGTCTTGGTCCTTCTCCTCGCGATTCTTGCCCTTGCCTTTGCCGTTGAAGGCAGTCATGGGCGTGCCAGGGAAGAGCGGACGGTCCTCGTTATAATCGTGCCCCTCCTGCGGCTTGCAGTATTTTTCCACCCAAGCCATCGCTTTCTTAAACTCATCGGGGTCGAAGATATTGAAGTCCACGCGACGCAGGATTTCCACCAGCGACACATATTCCGTGCGCATTCCAAGATAGTGCTGCAGTAAGTCAGCATCGACGATACTGCCTGCAATACCCATGCAGGTATTGCCCATTGACAGGTAGCTTTTGCCTTTCATGGTAGCTACAGCCTGAGCAGCACGTGCGAATCGCAGAATCTTCTCTGCCACGTCGGCAGGAATGGTGTTATCGTTGATGTCTTGTACATCGTGACCGTAAATGCCGAAGGCGGGCAGGCCCTTCTGTGCGTGAGCCGCAAGCACGGCAGCCAAATACACAGCACCCGGTCGTTCTGTGCCGTTGAAGCCCCAGACGGCCTTAGGGTAGTGAGGGTTCATGTCCATCGTCTCTGAACCGTAGCACCAGCACGATGTCACGGTGATGGTACTTCCCACGCCCTCGCGCTCAAACTTCTCGGCACAGGCAGCACTCTCCGCTACGCGACCTATCGTCGTATCGGCGATGACGCACTCTACAGGCGAACCGTCGCCGTTACGCAGATTTTGGGTTATCAACTCTGCCACAGCGCTTGCAAGTGCCATGGTTTTCTCTTCCAAACTCTCGCGGACACCGCCTTGCCGACCATCGATGGTCGGACGGATGCCAATCTTAGGATAGATAGTATTCATATTATATTGTTTAATTGTATTACGGACGCAATTCCTTACGGTACTCCTGTGGCGTAATGCCTGCTACCTTGCGGAACAGGCGGATAAAGTAGTTCTGGTCGCTGAAGCCGAGGGCGTAAGCTACCTCCTTCACTGTCTTGTTGGTGGTATAAAGCAGTAACTGTGCGCGCTCAACTTTCTTTTTATTAATGTATTGAATGGGCGACGTACCAAACTCGCGCCTGAACAACTTGATGAAGTATGGCTTTGTGACACTGGCCAACTTGGTCAGTTCCTCTACATCAATGCTGTCGCCGATATGGACATGAATGTACTCCAGCACGCGTCTCATTCGTTCATCATTCGTCCACACACGAGGACAGGCCTCACGGATGAAGCGTGACATTATCATCAGCATGGCACCACGCAGTTCCATCTTTTCCCATAGATCCATATCGCGGTAACGCGCCACGTAGTCCGACGTTTGTGCCGACGTATCGTAGGCCTGCGGATCTTCCTGGGGCAACCGTGCATCGGGCAGTCGCTCACACAGCCACCCAAACAGCTGTTCCATTCCTTCACCGCCCTCCACCTCCGTCGGAAGTTCGTAAACCTCCTGCAGGCTCACCTCATGCCGAAACCCCTCGTACATGTGCAGGTAGTAGTGCGTGAACCGTCCGCTACACTCATACGAGTGTACAGTGTAGGCCGGGATTATGTAGAGCCGCCCGGGCTTGAGCAATACGTCGCCGTCCACCAAGTGCAACACCGCCTCACCCTCCACCACGTAGAAGATGCGGATGAACGGTGAACTGACGTTCTGCCAGTTCCAGTCACCGTTGTGTTTCGCCCGCCCTACGTTCAGCAGCATCAGGTTCATCGACTCAATGGGAATCTGTATCATATTGTCATTCAATGATGATTTAACGGTTACAAAGTTACGAATATTTTCCCGCACATTACTTCATTTTAGCAATCAATTATAGCACAAAATTAATATTTCGAGCCAAAAAATTAATTTTGTGCTATTCCGAAATAATATTATGCAGCACAATCCGTCGAATATTCGTTAGTTAAGGATTCGGGATCATCACGACTGCGATGCCATGTTATATTCTTAAAATATATTAATGAAGACGTGGTAGCATTAACATTTGTTTAATATCTGATATCACATGATGTGGCATTGGAGATTTTTTAGTATCTTTGCTTTATATTATTTCTTATAAATAGTATGAAAAAATAAAAATCATTTGTGCCAACAGCTATATCATTACCTATTTTTTTAGGAAAACAATGACATGATGAAAACATGGGAAGCAAGGGTAAAATCCGACATTTAGGCAAATGTTAAAAGTGTAAAGTTTTCTTAACGCGCGGTAATAGCTATCATATTACAGTGTAAAAGCTATCGTTTTACTGGGCTATCTGATAGCTATTACAATGCAATATGGCTGCTTTTATAACATTGTTAATGTATAATTATTGCAAATTGCACGCATTTTTCACCCTGCATGGCCTAATTGTGCATTGTGCATTATGCATTGTGAATTAAAAATAACGCATTGTGAATTGTAAAAAGCGTTTTAAGGCCCCTCTACGCGATTCGACCATCATTCTGGACACCTCTCCCTCCCACCCTCTTCAGTGCCCCTTAAAATGAGTTTTCTATTCTGTGGAGATTTAGGACAATTCTGCCATATACCATTTGTTCGCAAATTTTATTGATTTTAACCATATATAATTTGCACAAGATAAATTAAATTGTTACCTTTGTACCCGAAACGTCCACCAACTCCCTTTAGCCCCCTGGACAAACGAAGTTGGCAAAATCAGAATAACACTAACATTTTCATCGAACTCACGCTAAAATACAATAACAATGAAAAAGATAATAACATGCTTGTTGGCTGCGATGTGGCTGACGACAGCCTGCGGACAGCAGAACCGTGCCGGCGGCACAGAGGGAAAGCAGACCGCTGCCGCTACTGAATCCACGGCGAAAGGCGCATACGAGGTGGATGAGTTTAAGACCAAGAGCGGAAAGACCGTAAGGTTTCATGCCCTTATGCACTCGTGCATACGCATAGAGTATGACGGAAGGGAGATAGAGATAGACCCCGTGGCAAAACTGGGAGGACGCACCATTGACTATGCCGCCATGCCCAAGGCCGACTACATCTTCGTGACCCACGAACATGCCGACCATTATGATGCTGCCACACTACGCCAGCTGACGGGCGCCAACACACAGTTGATAATGAACAAACGCTGCACCGAGATGTTCGGTTCGGGCAAGGCGATGGTCAACGGCGACAAGATGCAGGTGGCTGACGACATCACCGTGGAGGCCGTACCGGCATACAACATCACGGCGGACCGCACGAAGTTTCATCCCAAAGGACGCGACAACGGCTACATCATGACCATCGACGGACTGCGGATATACATTGCCGGCGACACGGAGGACATACCAGAGATGGCAGGCATCAAGAACATTGACATTGCCTTCCTGCCCTGCAACCAGCCCTACACGATGACCGTGGAGCAACTGGTGAAGGCGGCAAAGACCATCAAGCCAAAGGTGCTCTTCCCCTACCACTACGGCCAGACTGACGTAAGTACCATTCCTGCACAGCTCAAGGGCGATGGCATAGACACGAGAATAAGGCACTACGAATAAAGACACACTTCTTTTCGGTGAATAGATACAAAAAAGGCATGTTCTGTTGTAGAACATGCCTTATTTTGTTATGCGTAGCAATGAGCCGTGTCACCCTCTCGTCTGCTGTGGCAGGAACTCGGTGTGGAGCGTACTGTCGGGCTTTGTGAGAAGGTCGATGAGGATGTTGTCACGCTCGCCGTTGGCAATCATGACACGTATGCCAGCCTCAGCAACGGTGCGGGCGGTGTGATACTTAGATTCCATGCCTCCACGACCGGCACTGCTCTTTGAGGTCTGTATGTACTGGTCGAGGTTGTCCTCCGGCCTGACGGTGCGAATGACCTCGGAAGCCGGGTCGGCAGGGTTGCCGGTATATATGCCGTTGATGTTGCTGAGCAGGACGAGAGTCTCAGCATGCATCATCTGTGCTATAAGTCCTGAGAGCTCGTCATTGTCGGTAAACATCAGCTCGGTGAGGCATACGGTGTCGTTCTCGTTGACTATGGGAATGACACCATTGTTGAGCATCAGTTCCATGCAGGCCTGCTGGTTGCGATAGTGCTCAAGTGTCTCGAAATTACTCTTCATGGTGAGTATCTGTCCTATGTGCAGGTGGTACTCGCGAAAAAGGTCGTAATACAGGTTCATCAGTTTGGCCTGTCCCATGGCGGAGAACAACTGTCGCTGCTCCACGGAGTCGAGCTGGTGGTCAACCTTCAGTTCTTGGCGTCCACATGCCACGGCACCCGACGATACGAGAATCACCTCATAGTCGTGCTCGCGCATCCACGCTATCTGGTCCACCAGGGCTGAGAGCCTGGTGATGTCGAGTTTTCCCTTCTGTGTAGTCAGCACGTTGGAGCCGACCTTTACTACTATTCTGTGCATCAGTATATGTTGTGAATTACGTTTCGGAGTGCAAAATTACAAAATACTTTTTAAAGATGCAAATATTATGTCATCGTAAATTCATTTTCCCATAGGTGGCAAGCCCCTGTCACGCGTCGTCTTTTATGAACTGCAACAGGCGGTCCACCGCCTCACTTTCGGGTATGTTTTTCTCCACGCACTCTTTGTTCTTGTAGAGAGAAATCTTGCCTGGACCGGCGCCCACATATCCGTAGTCGGCATCGGCCATCTCACCGGGACCGTTGACTATGCAGCCCATAATGCCTATCTTCAGTGTCTTGAAGCGTGGATTGTCCTTGGCAGCCTCTGTCACCGCCGCCTTGATGCGAGCTATGGTGCCTTGCAGGTCGTAGAGAGTGCGGCCGCAGCCCGGGCATGATATATACTCCGTCTTGGTGAAGCGCACACGGGCAGCCTGAAGGATGGACTCTGAGACCCCCTCCCCTGCCCCTCCCCAAGGGGAGGGAGATAAATCCTCTGTCTGCACTGAGGAGTCAAAGATTTCTCCTTTATTATATATAACCAACTCATGGGCCTTACCGTCAATAAGCGGAGAGCCAGCCCACATGGCGGAATACAACTTCACATCGTCAGCGTCATCTTCGTTGAGGGCAACATAGAGCACATCATCCTCTATCCAGCGGACTACGGTGTGTGATGGGATATCTGACGGAGAGAACGGACTCGATAAATTCTCAGACTTCTCATCCGTAATCTCCCCCCTCCCCTCGGGGAGGGGTAAAGGGGTAGGGGTTGCCACCAGTTTTTTTGCCACTGGAATCTCGCACTCCGGCTCCTCGCTGAGACTGACACGTATGGTGTCGCCGATGCCTTCGGTGAGCAGTGCACCGATGCCCACGGCAGACTTGATGCGACCGTCTTCGCCCTCGCCAGCCTCCGTGACTCCGAGGTGCAGCGGATAGTGCATGTCCTCCTTGTCCATAGCCAGAACAAGCAGTCGGACAGACTTGACCATCACGACGGTGTTGCTGGCCTTGATGGAGAGCACCACATTCTGGAAATCCTCGCGCTTGCAGATGCGCAGGAACTCCATGCATGACTCCACGATGCCTTCGGGCGTGTCGCCGTAGCGCGACATGATGCGGTCTGAGAGCGAACCGTGGTTCACGCCTATGCGGATGGCGGTGTGATGCTCCTTGCAGATGTTGAGGAAAGGAATGAAGCGTTCCTCAATCTTCTGGAGTTCTGCCTGATACTCCTCGTCGGTATATTCCAGTTTCTTGAACGTGCGGGCCGGGTCAACGTAGTTGCCGGGGTTGATGCGCACCTTCTCACAGTAGAGTGCCGCCACGTCGGCCACGTTGGCGTTGAAGTGCACGTCGGCCACGAGCGGAGTCATGATGCCCTCCGCCTTCAGCGCGGCAGAGATGTTCTTCATGTTCTCCGCCTCACGGCTGCCCTGCGTCGTCAGTCTTACCAGTTCGCCGCCAGCCTCTATAATGCGCTTGGCCTGCGCCACGCAAGCCTCAGTGTCGTTGGTGTTGGTGGTGGTCATTGACTGCACGCGTATCGGTGCATCGCCGCCAATCTGTACGTTGCCCACCATAGTGGGGGTAGTCTGTCGTCTTTTTATTTCCATTAGTTCGTCTTATACTCGTACTTCACCTCGGCAAGGTCTTTGTTGGCCTTCTCTATCTTCTTGCCCAAGCCAGACTTGTATGCCTTGAGTTTCTGACGTATGTCTTCATCGCCAAGTGCCAGCATCTCCATGGCGAGGATGGCGGCGTTCATCGAGCCGTTCACTCCGACCGTGGCAACAGGTATTCCCGGTGGCATCTGTATGATGGAGAGCATGGCGTCGAGTCCGTCGAGCATACCCTTGATAGGCACGCCGATGACAGGCAGCGACGTAGAGGCTGCTATCACGCCGGGCAGAGCTGCCGCCATGCCTGCTGCTGCTATGATGACGCGGATGCCGCGACCTTCGGCAGTGCGTGCAAACTGCTCCACGGCACCTGGTGTGCGGTGAGCTGACAGAGCATTTACCTCGAAAGGTATCTGCTGTTCGTTGAGAAAGTTCATTGCCTTCTCCATGACGGGCATGTCACTTGTGCTGCCCATGATAATGCTTACTATTGGTTTCATAAGAAAGAAAAGGAAACACAACCCCTCCCCTTAATCCCCTCCCGAGGGAGAGGAAGGATATGCTTCTGCCATATCCAAAGAGTAAAAGGCTTGTTTTTTATTTAATATTATCGTTTTTATCAATTCATACAGTCTTCCACATATCCCTCCCCTCCCTTGGGAGGGGATAAAGGGGTGGGGTCAGGGTTAGGGTCATCTCATATCACCACTCCCACGAATCCTGCCACCACGCCTATGAGGTAGCCTCCCACTATCTCGCCCAGCGTATGGATGCGCAACAGCATGCGACTGGTGCCGAGCACGCCGGCAAGCAGTATGAGGAAGCAGAGCCACCACAACGGATAGAAACCGAAGATGAGCGAGAACGCCACTACGGCCCCCGTGGTACCGCCGATGGCTGCGGTGTGGGTGGAGATCTTCCACCAGTGGTTTATTATGGCGCAGAGTATCTGTATTATGAGTGCCGCAATGACAATGGACGTTATGATGTGCGACACATGCTGCAGACTCATGATATACAGGCATGCTATGTAACACATTATCGAAATGGCGTATGGCACCATGCGCTCCTCGCGCCGCAGCAAACGCAGCAGCGACCATCCCTTGTAATGTCTGTACAGACGGATAAGGGTGGTGGGCAGCAAACACGTAAAAGCCCACACCAACAGCAGTATGTGCAGTTTGTACCCCCAGTGGAACATGCTGAGGTAGGTAAACAAGAAGAGCGCCAGCAGCCCCATGAGCGGCAGGTAAAATGGCGTGAATACTATACTAATGTAACTCGCCATAACAAGTATAAGGCGGTTTCTTCTCATCTACTGCATTTACTATTTGACTATTTACTATTGACTATTTATTGACTATTTTTCTTCTGTTTACTATTTATTTCTGAAGAATTCTCAACAGTGTTCCTTATTTTCTTAACGCTGCAATCGGTATGCCCAACTGTTCGCGGTATTTCGCCACCGTGCGCCGTGCTATAGGGTAGCCGCGCTTCTTCAGTTCGGCAGCCAGTTTGATGTCGCTGAGCGGCTTTCCGTTCGGCTCCGCATCGATAATTTCCTGCAGTGCATTCTTTATCTCACGCGTCGAAACCTCTTCGCCCCCTCCCACATTGTAGCGCACAGAGAAAAACTGCTTCATACGTATGGTGCCCCACGGCAACTGCACATATTTTGTGCTGCACACACGAGAGACGGTTGAGAGGTCGATACCAGCAATGTCTGCCACATTTTTAAGTATCATAGGACGCAGGTCACTGTCATCACCGGTAAGGATGTATTTGCGCTGCAGTCGGATGATAGCACGCATGGTGTCGCGCATGGTACGCTGTCGCTGCTTTATAGCCTCAATGTAAAGACGGGCGCGAGTCACCTTCTGTTGTGCATACAGCAACCCTTCTTTGTCTGTGCGAGTCATCGACGATGGATTTTGCCTGTATGCATCTATCATATCTTCAAACTCTCGCGACACATGCAGTTCGGGCACCTTGCCACGGTTTATTGCAAATTGTATATTCTCATCGTCGTCAATGGTGATGACAAAGTCTGGTGTCAGTTGTTCCGTACTGCGTCCCATAGTCTCACCCAGTGCTGCACCGGGACGAGGATTTAACCTGCGTATCTCTGCAAACACCTCTTCTGCCGTAGCACTACCCATCTGCATCTGTTCCGCTATACGCTTCCAGTGCTTGCGCGCAAAGTCCGTCCAATGCTCACTCACCACCTCATGCATGAGTTTCGTGATGGGAGTAGGATTCTTCCTTAGTATTTGTATCTGCAGACATTGCTGCAGTGACTGTGCACCTATACCCGGTGGGTCAAAGCCTTGCAATATGGTGAGTACACGCTCCAGTTCGTCGATGCTCACATCTATATATTCATGTACAGCAATCTCATCGCTCAGTGAAGCAAGGTCCTTACGCAACAATCCATCACCGTCAAGCGAGCCTATGAGATAATCCATTATTATCTCTTGCCGTTCCGTCAACTCATGCTCACCAACCTGTTCGTGTAACCTGTCATAGAAAGACTCCTCATTGCTCCACACACGTTCTTCGCGGTCAGCATCCGGGTCATGATTGTTCTGTCGATTATAATCAGATGTATCAAGGCGGTCATCACTACTCATCGACTCCAACACATTGTCAAGTTCATCGCGGCGCTCATCCTCCGACGACTCTTGACTGTCAGAGTTTTCCGAATTATCAGAATAATCTGAGTTCTCGGAGTAATCTGAGAAATCCGAATCATCCTGGCCATCACCGTCAAGTGCCGGATTCTCATCCATCTCTGTACGCACATTCTCCTCAAACTGCATCAAGGGCATTTCAAGCATACGCATCATCAGCACCTGCTGGGCGTTGAGGGAATGCGTCTGTTTCAGTTCCTGTACGATCTGCTGCTCTTGTGTATTTGATAGTTCCTGTGCCATATCATTGTGCAAAGTTACAAAATAAATCTGAAAAAAGAAAAGTTTTAACTATTCTTTTTCTCCATGCAATATTATTTGCCAAAACTTTCCATGTTTTGTTGAAAAATGATTACCTTTGCAAACAATATGGAATATATGTCACAAGAAGGCTACGACAAGCTCGTGGCTGAGTTGCGCCAGATGGAAACTGTAGAACTGCCACAAGTGCGCGACGCTATATCCGAGGCACGCGACAAAGGCGACCTCAGCGAGAATTTCGAGTATCATGCTGCCAAACGCGAGCAAGCACGACTGCTTAGCAGAATACGTTTCAAGCAGCGTGTGCTGGCCCATGCCCGTGTCGTTGACATGTCAAAGCTCGGCAGCAATGGTGTAGGCCTTCTCTGCCGTGTGGAACTGACCAACGTAGCCACAGGTGCGCGGATGGCTTACACCATAGCCAGTCCGCATGAGGCGAACCTACGAGAGGGAAAGATTTCCATCAAATCACCCATAGCGCAAGCCCTGCTCAACAAGAAAGAAGGCGACACAGTGCAGGTCCGTGTGCCTGCCGGGCTACTGAAGCTCCGCATCGAAAGCATCCAACTGCCGCAATAAGCCCATACCACATAAAGCATCCAACTGCCGCAATAAGCTCATGCCGCATATATGGCACGACAGCGAAAAACTTCGATACATCTGCGTAAGCCACTAAAATATATATTTTTTTTGGTGGTTTGCGCTTTTTTTCTTAACTTTGCAAAATAAACCCTACGAATGCGAAACTAATAAAAATAATCGATAAACTAATGACACTTAAAACAAAATTCTTTTCCTTGCTATTGGCAGGACTCATGAGTGTGGCATCAGCACAGGCTGACGACCTGCTGGCGTTTCCGGGAGCGGCAGGCTGGGGACGTTTCGCCAAAGGTGCACGTGCCACATCAAGCGCAACGGTCTATCACGTAACCAACCTCAACGACTCCGGCACAGGTTCCTTACGCGACGCCGTAAGCCAACCAAACCGTATTGTCGTGTTCGACGTGGCTGGTGTAATACGCATCAACTCTCGTCTTATATTCAGCAGCAACCTTTACGTAGCTGGTCAGACAGCTCCCGGTGAGGGTATCACCGTATATGGCGACGGTACCAGTTTCTCTGGCGCCGACAACATCATCGTGCGCTACATGCGCTTCCGCATGGGTGCCGTGGGAACGAAAGACAAGGATGCCGGCGGTATTGCCAACGGCCAGAACATGATTTTCGACCACTGCTCTTTCTCTTGGGGACAGGACGAGAACTTCTCCATCAACTGGGACAACAAGGGTACTGCTCCGCAGAACATCACCCTGATGAACTCTATCGTGGGACAGGGACTGATGACTCACTCTGCAGGTGGTCTGATGCAGGCTGACAACATCACGCTCTACCGCATACTGCTGGTGGACAACAGCACCCGTAACTTCAAGGTGAAGGGTACCAACCAGTATGTTAACAACCTGGTATATAACTGGAAGAACTATGCCTATAACATGGGCGGCGACTCTGAAGGCACTTCATACGTAAACATCGAGAACAACCTCTTCATCAACGGTCCTGCTGTAGGTGGCGATGCCCTTACAGGTGGTAACTCTGACTTCCACTTCTATGGCAACGACAACTGGCAGGACAAGAATCGCGACGGTGTGTATAACCCGTCGGAGTTCACCGGCACAGGTGGTGGTGACAAGGTATCAACTCCATACGCATATCCTGAACTGGAGAAGTGGGCCGGCAACTCTCTCATCGAGAACCTGCTGCCCGACGTTGGTGCTTCGCTGCCTTACCGCGACATTGCCGACTGCTATATGATTGACGAGGTGCTGTCATACGGTACCAAGGGCAAGCTCATCACCAACGAGAACGAACTGCCTATCGGTGTACCTACCGCATGGAGCATATATGCCGGCGCGAAGAAAACAGATACCGACGGCGACGGTATGCCTGACGCATGGGAAGAAGCCAACGGCACAAACCCGTCAGTGGCAGATGCTACTGTGGTGGCTAGCAATGGCTATCTGAACATCGAGAACTATATCAACGGCATCACAAAGGACAGCCGCGAGTTCTTCCTGCGTGCGCCGTTGCTGCTCACTCTGGAGTCTTCAACCTCCAGCAGCCTTGACATCTCATGGGCTGACTACAGCGACAACGAGGAAGGCTTCATAGTGGAGTACAAGAAGGCTGACGCTGCAGAATACACTGAGGTTGCCCGCGTGGATGCAAACACCACCACATGCACCATCGCTGAGGAGGGCATGACTCCCGCAACCTCTTATCTGGTTCGTGTTTGCGCATACAGCGGTGACAGCAAGTCTGCATACACTGATGCTGTTACTATGAAGACACGTCCTGAACAGACTGACATCGTTGACGCTGAGTCTTTCGACGGCACTGGCGTTGGCGAGTGGCTCATCGATGACACCGAGGACAAGACATATACTCTTGACGAGGCACAGGAATACACCGCTGTGGTAGTACGCTCTGATGCCAACATCACCCTTAACGGCACTGGCTACGTGAACGGCAAAGCTTCAATGAACAAGACAGGCAAGGGCACCTTCACCGTGGCAAGCGACCAGCAATACACCGGTGCCACAGTGCTGCATGACGGTACTTACGAGTTCTCGTCACTGAAGAACGGCGATGTTGCCAGCGGACTGGGCAAGAGCCAGGAGTTTGCACAGAACTGGGTGATGGACGGCGGCACATATAAATACACTGGTGCCTCAACAGCCACCAACCGTTCTGCAATGCTTTACAATGACACTGAACTGAACATTGCCAACAGCAATACCGTGGTGACTATGAACGGTGGCATTGAAGGACAGGGCAATTTCATCGTCGGTGGAAACGGCACGGTAGCAGTAAACAACACCGGTTTCTTCAAGTATGACGGCAACGTGGTATTGAAGGGTGGAACGCTGAAACTCGCCACCAAGGACGTTTCCGATGCAGGCATCGGTTCGGCATCTAAGCTCGTGATGCAGGGCGGCACATTCGTAACGGTGGGCAAGAATGAGGCTAATGTCACCTACAACTTCCCTATCGAAGCAGTGGCAGGCACCACGTCAACCGTTGACTTCGACCTATGGAACAAGAACTCCTGCACCGTTACCGGCAGCGGCACTCTGATATGGAATGTGCATTATTTGCGCGAGTACATCGAGGGCAACTGGGACGGCTTCACTGGTAAGCTGATAATTAACGGCACCGGTTCAGGCACCAACAGTCAGTTTGCCATGAGCCAGAATGGTGCATCAGACCCTGACGCACACAACCATCACATCAAGAACGCTACCATATACCTTAAAGGCAATGCGCGCATACAGGGCAGTAAGAATACTGCAACATACATCCTCGGCGGTCTGTCAGGTGATGCCTCAACAGTGCTCTCTGGTTTCAATGTAAAGGCTAAAGGCGAAGGCAAATGGATTGTAGGCACTGCCAACACCGACGAGACATTCTATGGTGTGATTGACAACTATGACCAGAAGCACGCCAACATTGGTACCACCTCTATCGAGAAGCGCGGCACTGGCGACTGGCGTCTGGAAGGTGCCAACGTATATAGCGGCACGACAGATGTCACGGAAGGCACTCTCATCGTCAACGGCAACCACACTGGCACCGGCGCAGTGTCTGTAAAGAGCGGCGCTACACTGGCAGGTCATGGCACACTGGCTGGCAAGGTGACACTGAACAGCGGTGCCACACTGCAAGTGGGCGACACACTGGCTACTGACAAGGGACTGACAATGAGCGGCGGCCTGACTATACAGAGCAATGTGAAGCTTGTGCTCAACGAGGCCATGCAGGACAGCACCTTCTACAACGGCGATGAGATACAGGCATTCATCGGCACCGTTACCGGTACATTCTCAGAAATCATTCCTGCCACACCGGGCGAGGGACAGACATGGGACACCACTGCACTCTACACCGACGGCATACTGAAGGTAGTAGGCGGTGAGGAAAGACCTGATGAACCTATCGAGGATCCTATCGAGGAACCAGAGAGCGAGACTCAGAAGGTCTGCATAGCATGGGGTAACTGCACACGCACCGGCGGTGATAGCAGCTGCACTGAACTGGTTGGCAACGAGGCTTCACCTTCTAACAACAAGGGTTACAGCATGCACTACACCACCGTTACCAACAAGTACTACACTAAAGGCTCAAAGATGACCTATGAATTTGACGGCGTGCAGCGCACTGGCATAACTCTCTCTAACGGCGCTCAGAACACTATCGTGATACCTGAGGGCCACAAGGTGACTAAGATCACATTCTGGAGCATAGTGGGAACAAACTCAAGCAGCCGCACCAGCTATTGGAAGGAAGTGGCAGGCAAGACATACACCGAGTCTGACGGACAGATTCTCGACCTCACCAAGACTAACACTGCGCCAAACAAGGCTGAGTTCATTCTCGACAACGTGCAGAACGAACTGACCTTCACCAACGCCGGCGAGCAGCAGAGCATAGTCATCGTACTGGAATACCACACCGGCGGTTCAGCCACTGGAGTGGAGACCGTAGGCGAGGCTAAGGTCGCCGACTCCAACGCAATATACAACCTTGCCGGACAGAAGGTGGACAGCAACTACCGCGGCATGGTGATACAGAATGGCAAGAAATATATCAAATAACAAGTAGTTAAGATATAAGGAGTTAAGACATTACCTTCGCTTATTCATCAAGTCGAACACATTTGTCTTAACTCCTTAACTTCTTAACTCCTAAAAGCACAAAAAATGAAACTCATTTATTTTCACGGTTTCGGATCATCAGGCGCAAGCGGCACAGTGGAGACACTGCGCCGCTTGATGCCGAATGACGAAATTATTGCTCCCGACATACCGGTGGAGCCGCTCGACGCACTGCCGTACCTGCGTGAACTCTGCGAACAGGAGCAGCCCGACATTATAGTGGGCACGTCAATGGGCGGCATGTATGCACACCAGATGCACGGATTCAAGCGCATCTGCGTAAATCCCGCTGTCAACATGTCAACCATGAGCGGAGTGCTGAAGACTGGCGAGCACAAGTTCTTCAACGGTCGCAAGGACCACCAGAAGACCTTCCGCATCACCCGCGACATCATACAGCACCACAACCAGATTGAGCGGCAGCAGTTCAAGAACCTTACCGACGAGGACCGCCAGCACGTCTGGGGACTCTTCGGCATCAACGACAAGACCTGCAACACCTACGGTCTCTTCAGCAAGCACTATCCTCAGTGCCGCCGCTTCGAGGGTGAGCACCAGCTCAACGAGAAGGTGATAAAGAAGGTCGTAATACCGCTGATTGAGGAAATCATGCAGTGAGTTCATTGCATGGAGTTATAGGGGAGTAGAAGGGGAGTGATAGGGACATTACGTTTAACTGATTCATACAGTCAAATACATTTGTCCTTATCACTCCCTTTTCACTCCCCTTCTACTCCCCTATCACTCCTAAATATTCACTCCTAAATATTCAATACTCCAGAACTTTCCACAGGTCTCTGACGCGCTGTTCTGGGTCCCATCTCTTGCCAAACACCCACTGGGCGGTCACCTGATAGTGCTCCGGACTACCCTCTGCCTCCTTGAGGTTGTTATTCAGCCAACCGCTGTTGCCACCCTCGCGTGCGCAACCATAATAATATATGCGCGGTCCCCACGGACAGGGGTCGAGCACCTTGTCGGTGTAGGCATAGCTGATATTACGGTCGAGTATCTGACTTGACATCTTGCAGTTCAACAGATAGAACTGCGAGTCATGATGGTATCTGCCCAAATGCGTAGGACATTTCGCATCAAAAGTAGAGTTGGTGATGACAAGTTTCTGCGACTTGTCAGCATGGCCGTCATGCCATATTATAGCATGGCCGTCGCCAAGGAACTTACAGCGCGTGGCATAGCACCATCCGCGCGGACAAAGGAAGTCAACGCCTGCACAGCTCAGGAACAGGTCGGCATGATAATACATGCCGTCATTTTGCGCCCACAGCGACAGGGCATCGTTGCCGTCAGCCCAGATATTGCTATTAATTATTATTGTACGCGTGGCACGTCCATAGACTGCCATCTGGTGGGCAGTAGTCTTTTCCACCGTCGAACCGTAGTTGTTATATATCGTCAGGCCGCTGATGACACAGTCGTTGGCACCCTCCAGCAATTCCACGACACCATACTTCAATGCCTTGCCTTTATATTCAGTAAACACCGGCTTACTGTTAAGCAGCGCCATGCGTATGATGGTGCTGTCGCGGTCTTCGCCCACCAGCACTATGTTCGGGCGGTCTATAACCACTTTCTGTTCATACAGTCCCTTGCGTATCAGGATACAGAACGGTTTCTCAGGCTTCTCAGGTGCTTTCTCTATGGCAGCCTGTATGCTCTCGCCTGCATTCACCACAGCATCAAAGTCGCTTGCTTTCTTCGGCGGAGCACTATAATCCGCCGTCAGCCGAGCCTCGTTGAACCCCTTGGTGGCAAGGCTTATACTGACCTTGTTTGCCGGGTCATACTTGTCTGCCCATGCGTCATACACCTTATACAGTTTTGCAGGATTGCTTGCATACCATGAATACCCATTGCGACGCTCACTGCCAATGTCCTGGAGTCTCCTGCGTGGTATGCCGTCGCGGTCGCACACGTATGGCTCGCAATGCTCCAGGTTATAGAAACGCGCCCAGATAGGCGAGGCGGTGGAGTCGTTCACCAGTTTCGTGTCATAGTCTGGCGTGCCCTTCTTGCCTGTGCGCACCACCTTCAGTCCTGTCATCTTGTATTTGTCAAACCATGCCATGGCGCTGTGTACGGCTTTCTTCACACGCTCGTCAGGATTGGGCAGTTCCATCAGCAACATCAGTATGCCCATGCTCTCCTGCGGACAGTATGAAGGCAGTTCGTATGCCCTTGCCGCTGCCGGCAACAGAGTCTCGCGGTCGTGCTGCTGACACCAGATGGTCAGTTTGCCGTCGGCAACAATCTGTGTCTTCAATATGCACTCCAACCCTTTGTCGAAAGCCACCTTGGCCCTCTTGCGCATAGTTTTGTCGGTGAGTTTTCCATTGAACGGTTCATGCTGCTCGGCAATGCCGTACAATACATTCATCACGTTCACTATAGCACCGTCATTATATGTTATATGCAAACGATAGCCGCTGGCATCCGGCCAGAACTGCGGCCATCCGCCGTTGTCATACTGACCGCTCAGCAGGAACTCCACACCCTTCTTGAACGCCTCGCGATAACGCTTGTCACCGGTACCCTGGTACAACCGCGCCAGATAAGTAACATGCGTCGTCGTGGCATTGTTGTCTATCGTGGAGTCGTCACGGCGGGCCTTGTCGCGCTCCACCGCCTTGCGTGCCTCGTCTGTCAATGGAGTAGCCATGTCAGTATTTTTCGGCCATCCACCCGTAACACGTTGGAACAGCACCACTTGGTCGCCTATTCGTCGGGCTTCCTCCGTAGTGTAAAACGCCTTGTCTTTCTCTCTCAGAGGAGTCAAAGCCTTGTTGGACTGTGCACCGCCAGTAAGCGACAGCACCGTCAGCATAATTAGTAGAAATACTTTCCTCATAGTATTCATTATGATATATTCTTTTATTAGTTAACGCAATAGCCCTTTGATTATTTGACGCTTTTCTCGTTATAATGGTTTAATCAATATTTTTTTTAGGCATCACAAACTATCGGTTTCTACTAAAATCGGAGAAATCGGCAAATGTTAAAAGTGTAAAGTTTTCTTAACGCACGGTAAAAGCTATCATATTACATTGTAAAAGCTATCATATTACTGGGCAATAGCTATCACATTGTATTGCAAAAGCTATGATTTTACAGCACAAAAAGGCACGTTTTAGTTCGTTGTCGATACTAAAACGTGCCTTTTTTGCGCTTTCTTCAGATTTCAAAAAACGCGCAACTCTGTATTTCGCGTTTTAAGATTGTTTTTAGAGGGTGTACCCCTTTTCTGGACTCCTTGCCCACCCACCCTTTTCAATGCCCCTTAAAATGAGTTTTCTAAACAGTGGTGAAATAGAACAAAATGAGAATATAGAATCCCATGCGGGTTGTATGTCATCAAGTAGTAACTAAAATTCTTTATTCTTCATTCTATATTCTTCATTTTACCATTATAATTTTGCCGTTTCAAGAAAAGTTAGTAACTTTGCACTCACAAATCAGAGTCGTGCGATAATATTGCAAACAAAAACAAACAACATAATACAATGAAAGAACTTGCACTGAAGTATGGCTGCAATCCAAACCAGAAGCCATCACGCATCTTTATGACCGAAGGCGAACTGCCTATCGAAGTACTTAACGGCCGTCCAGGCTACATCAACTTCCTCGACGCACTGAACTCTTGGCAGTTGGTGAAGGAACTGAAGGCTGCAACAGGACTGCCTGCCGCTGCCAGCTTCAAGCACGTAAGCCCTGCCGGCGCTGCTGTAGGCCTTCCACTGAGCGACACTCTGAAGAAAATCTATTTCGTTGACGACGTGAAGCTGCCGCTCACACCGATAGCATGTGCGTATGCCCGTGCACGCGGTGCCGACCGTATGTCAAGCTACGGCGACTTCATCGCCCTCTCTGACGAATGTGATGCAGCAACAGCAACGCTCATCAAGCGCGAGGTCAGCGACGGTGTGATAGCACCTTCATTCAGCGACGAGGCCCTCGAAATACTTCGCGACAAGCGCAAGGGCACATACAACGTAATCAAGATTGACCCTGCATACGTACCGGCTCCGGTTGAGACAAAGCAGTGCTTCGGCATCACCTTTGAGCAGGGCCGCAACGAGATAAACCTCGCTGACGACGCTCTCTTCCAGAACATCCCTACAAAGTCAAAGAACTTCACTGCAGAGGCAAAGCGCGACCTCATGATTGCGCTCATCACATTGAAATATACACAGTCAAACTCTGTATGCTACGTGAAGGACGGCCAGGCCATCGGCATCGGTGCCGGACAGCAGAGCCGCATACACTGCACACGTCTGGCTGGCAACAAGGCTGACATCTGGTGGCTGCGCCAGTGTCCGAAGGTGATGAACCTGCCGTTCAAGGAGGGCATACGCCGCGCCGACCGCGACAACACCATCGACGTGTATATCTCTGACGACTACGAGGACGTACTGGCAGAAGGCACATGGCAGAATTTCTTCACCGAGAAGCCAGAGCCTCTGACACGCGAGGAGAAGAAGGCATGGATAGCACAGAACACAAAGGTATCGCTGGGTTCCGACGCATTCTTCCCATTCGGCGACAACATAGAGCGTGCCCACAAGTCTGGCGTGGAGTTCATTGCCCAGGCCGGCGGTTCTGTACGCGACGACAATGTCATCGAGACCTGCGACAAGTACGGCATCACCATGGCATTCACAGGAGTTCGTTTGTTCCACCACTAATTAAGTGAAGAACGAAGAGTGAAGAGTGAAGAATGTTTAGCTCGGCGACCCGAAGGGGAAAGCCAATTTAAGCAACCTATGTTTTTTTAACAAACCGCATGGTATTCTTCACTCTTCACTTTTCACTCTTCACTTCGAGCATAGCGAGATTTATGGATGATTTTGAGCTGATTTTGCAGAATGGCATTAACTTCGGACGCGGCGGCGACAAGCCTAAGCAGGACGATAAGGTTAAGACCAAGGCAAAGAAAAAGAAATACATCACTGGGGCACACGGCTCTGGTTCTGCACGTCAAAAGGCAAAGTACCGCGAGCAGCGCGCCAACAGACGGAAATAAATCCAGAGAACGACCAGTGAGGATTTTCAAGAAACTCGACATATTCATGCTGCGACAGTTTTTGATGCTGTTCGCAGGTACGTTCTTCATCAGCCTCTTCGTGCTGATGATGCAGTTTTTGTGGCGTTACGTGGACGACCTCATCGGCAAGGGACTGTCACTGGAAGTGCTGGGACAGTTCTTCTGGTATATGGGACTGATGATGGTGCCACAGGCACTGCCACTCGCCATTCTGTTAGCATCACTCATCACCATGGGCAACCTCGGCGAGAGTTCGGAGCTGACAGCAATAAAGGCATCGGGCATATCGCTGCTGAAAAGCCTGCGAGGACTGATTATCTTCTCATGCTTCATCGCCGGATGCTCGTTCATATTCCAGAACAACATCGGACCGAATGCCAACATACAGCTGCGACAGTTGCTGCTGTCAATGAAGCAGAAAAGTCCGGAACTGGAAATCCCCGAGGAAATATTCTATGCCGGCATACCGGGCTGCAACCTCTACGTGCAGCACAAAGACCTTGACAAGGGCATGCTCTACGGCGTGATGATATACCGCATGACGGAGAGTTTCGAGGATGCCGCCATCATCCTTGCCGACTCAGGCCGACTGCAGTCAACCGCCGACAAGATGCACCTGAAACTCACACTGTACAGCGGCGAGTGGTTTGAGAACATGCGCTCGCAGGAACTGGCAGGCGGTGCCAGCGTGCCATACCGCCGTGAGTCGTTCATGGCTAAGGTGATACTGCTAGACTTCGACAACGGTTTCAACCTTGCCGAGGCATCGGGCATTGCACAGATGGCACAGGCGCAGAGTCTGCCGCAGTTGGTACTGCACATCGACTCCATTCATCAGGTTGGCGACAGCATCGGCAGACAGGTGGCACACGACATCAGGCAGTTTTCTTTCCCCTCGACAAAGACAAGCAAGAAAGACTCTCTGAAATCATTGGCAAAGGCGGAAGACGGAACAGTGAACTTCGACAGTATATTCACAAAACAGTCACCTGAACAGCAACGAGACATACTGCAGCGCGCAGGCAACCGCATACAGACAAACACCATGGACACAGAGTTCCGCGGTCTGGCTGCACACGATTATAACCAGCGCGAGCGAGAATACAGAATAGAAATACTCAATAAATTCGTGCTCTCCATCGTATGTATCGTATTCTTCTTCATCGGTGCATCACTGGGAGCCATCATCCGCAAGGGAGGACTGGGTGTGCCAGTGATTATTTCCGTACTCGTATTCATACTCTTCTACATACTCGACAACACCGGTTACCGTATGGCACAGCAGGGCTCTTGGACTGTATGGTTCGGCAAAGGACTGGCCCTGGCAGTACTGTTGCCACTGGCATCGTTTGTGACATACAAGGCAAACAAAGACTCCGTGGTGTTCAACATGGATGCATACCGAACATTCTTCATGCGACTGCTGGGACTGCGCCTGAAACGTAACATAGCATCAAAGGAAGTCATTATCAATGACCCAGACTACCGCCGTGATGCAGAAAGGCTCAACGCCCTAAGCGTCGAAATAGACCATTATTCAGAGGAACACCACCTTAAACACTTGCCCAACCCGATAAATGTATTCTTCCGCTACAAGCCTGACCATGAGGTAGAACGCATGGCTACGGAACTGGAGGAGGTGATAGAAGACCTTGGCAACACACGCGACCGCTACGTCCTTTCATATCTCAACCAATACCCTGTAGTGTCGGAGAAAGCGCACACACGACCTTTCGACACTCCATGGCTGAACAAGGCAGCGGCAATCATCTTCCCCATAGGCATCATACTGTATATAAGAATGTGCCGCTTCCGCCTGCGCCTGTATCACGACCTGAAACAGATAAGCCGCGTGAACGGTCAGATGACTGAACGCATTTCTTCAATGCACAATGCTTTTTAAAATTCACAATTCATAATGCACAATGCATAATTGGCTACCGCACGAGAAAGGGTGTACTGGACAATAATTATGCATTATGAATTATGCATTATGCATTGTGAATTGTGAATTGTGAATTGTGCATTAATCAAATCAATACGCCTTTATACGATAAATCAGACTCAACTCCAGGCGGTCACGACTCACGTCTGCAAGACCACACAGGTTGTTATAGTCTGTGGTCTTGCCAATGTATGCCAGTGATATGCGGGCATCCTGAGTGAGATCTGGAATCCATTGTACGGCAGCCGTATATCCGTATGTGGTGCGATAATTGCGGAACGCCATGTCATGTCTTGCAGAAGCACTCTCAACACGCCCCTCTACAAGACAGTTCCAATGAGGCGTGGGCTGGTGACTAACCTCCAGACGTACGGTATTGTAAGAGGTGCTGCGTGCCAATGTTGTCGTTCCAAGAGCGGCAGTCATATCTGCCGACACTGTCTTGTGGTGGTCAACCTGTTCCCATGCTCCATAATAATCAACAATGAAACACCATTTTGGAAGATGCAGTTTCGTACCAAGCATGAGCAAGTTGCCATACTTTCCTTCCACTTCTTTCAACATGGCGTATGACCACAGCGTCTGCACTTTACCCCCGAACATACTGCCTGCCCAGTAAAGCGAAGCGGCAAGGGGATGTTTGGCATCCTTCAGCGAAGAATCTTCAGAGTAATATCGTTTGGTGCGATTATTGTTCGTGTTGTACAATCCCAGGACAACCGTATTCTGTTTCGCCACCTCGTAAGCTGCATGCACGCCTAAATGGAAACCGTCAATACCCGTCAACCAGTCGCAGAATTCCAATACCTGTATCGGGTTCTCATCATACTGGTAACCGCCGACCGCCACTCCGAGTTTGCCTGCCGACAATGTCAGGCGCGAAGTGGCTTTGAAGTTTACGGCCATGATATCGATGTTGTTACTGAAATTGTCGTCCTGTTGTTCACCAGGGCGATTAAGGCGATAGCGGAAACGGTAGCCCCATCGGTCGTTAACATTCCCCAGCATTTCGAAACGCAGTTGTCTTCCAACGAAGGACCCACCCTGATCTTCTCCATTGAAACGTTCCTGATATGACACATGAGTATTGAGGTAAACATTCACCGCATCACTTTTCTTCTCAAGGTTCAGCACACGCTGAGCCAGCGACTGTATGTTTTCCTCTTCATTCCCAAGACCCTTCATATTGCCTTGAGCCATGCAAGTGGCATTGCAAACAAACAGTAATGTTGCAACGCAAAAATAAATAAGATGTGTTTTCATGATTGGTAAGAGATAAAGTTTACTCGCAGTATTTCTTCAGCGCGCGAGCCACACCATTCGCCCAGGTGTCGATGCCGCCGTCCATGTCAAGCGACGACACAAGTCTGACGACATTCTCTATGGGCATGCCATAGCGCAGCACGCCGGAAATGAGCTTAGCGTAGTTCCAATACTCCTTCTTGAACTTTCCCGACAGTCCTTCCATTGTGGTTTTGTAACCACGTTTGTTGACGAACTGGAAATCATATCGCTTTGTTCCGTCAGGCAACACGCACTTTATTATCTTACCGCTGTTGACGCTCTTCGGCAGAATCATACCCTCCTCGTCATCCTGCAGTCCTGTGAATATCTCATACGGTCTGCCGTTTAGCAGTCCGACGAATGCCAACCATTTCTCTTTTTCATTCTGAAATCGCACCACATCACATTCCAATACTTCAGGGCGTGTTTCTATTGTCACCTCGTTTTGCTGCTTTTCCATTTTGCTGTTTTTTCCTTTTTCGGCAAAGTTACAAATTATTTCTTAGACAAACAAGAAAATTCAAAGTTTTTTTGGCAATCTGATTTTTTCCTTCATCATCACCATTGCGAGATATGCCAGTATGAGTACAGAATTGGCGGCGAGTACTATCACCTCATGCAAATCGGAGTCGATGACGAAACGCATTGCATAATAGAACGCCACGGTGACAAGCAGATATGAGAACATTGACTTCAGGTCGTAGCGAATGGGATATTTGCGCTGTCCCACGACATAGCTCAACAGCATTGATGTGCCGTAGCCTGCCACGCCGCCCCATGCACAAGCCATGTAACTGTATTTGGGAATGAAGATGACATTCACTGCTATGAGCACGGCACAGCCTGCCAGTGAGAACCATGCGCCCCAGATGGTCTTGTCAATCAGTTTGTACCAGAACGAGAGGTTGAAGTAAACACCCATCATGATTTCTGCCGCCATGACTATCGGTACCACCTGCAGTCCGTCGCGATACTCCTCGCCGATGATGCGCTGCAGCAACGGCATCCAGCCCACCACGCAGAGGTAGGCGAAGAGCGTGAATATTACAAAGTATTTCATGGCCTGGGCATAATACTCCGTCTTGTCCTTGTCCTTTGACCTTGCAAACACGATAGGCTCGTACGCATAGCGGAACGCCTGTGTTATCATAGCCATAATCATGGCAATCTTCACACACGCTCCATATATACCCAGTTGCACATCTCCCTCTGCCGCATCAGGATAGACCAGCGGGAATATCATTTTATCAACGGTCTGGTTTAGTATGCCTGCCACGCCCAGTACGAGTATGGGCCATGAATATATAAGCATGCGACGCAGCAGACTGAAATCTACTATCTTAAATTTAATGCCGCGCTCCTTGCAGTATGCACGGGCAGCCACATGCTCATGGGCGAACTCAGGTATGAAGAAGAACGTGATGAATCCTGTGCACACAAGGTTGAGGAAGAAGATATAGAATACGTCTGTCTTTTCCAGCCATACGAAATATAGGAGGTTGAGTCCTATGTTCATTATGATGAAAAGCATTTTCAGCGCAGCAAACTTTATCGGGCGTTTCTTGTATCGCAGATAAGAGAACGGTATCGCCTGAATGGCGTCGAGCGACACCACGCATGCCATCATGAGTACATAATCTTTATGGGCAGAGTAGTGTATAACCTGTGATATGGGGTCGATGCCCAGGAACACTATGGCGAGGAACGCCACCGTCAGTGTAACTATAACCGCCATTGACGTTGAGAAGACGCAGTGCGGGTTTTCATCATCCTTGTTGGCAAAGCGGAAGAACGTCGTCTCCATTCCGAAGGTCAGCAGCACCAGTATCAGCGCCACATAGGCATACAGGTTGGTCACAATGCCGTATCCGCCGGTTGAAGCAGATATCACGTTTGTATAAAGAGGAACAAGCAGGTAGTTCAGGAACCTGCCCACTATGCTGCTAAGTCCGTATATGGCGGTATCCTTAGCAAGAGATTTCATTGAAGCCATGACTCTTTTATATGAGTTGTGAATTATGAGTTGCAAAATTACTCATTATCCTACAAACGACAAAGAGAAAACATCATATTGTTTTGTTAAAAAATCGAAAATATAACATATATAATAAGGTATAAAGAAAAGTTTTTGTAATTTTGCACGCAAATTTAGATAATTATGCAAGACAATTTAGTTATTGTGGAGAGTCCGGCCAAGGCCAAGACCATTGAGAAGTTCCTCGGCAAAGACTATAAAGTAATGTCGAGTTACGGTCATATCCGCGACTTGAAGAAAAAAGAAATCAGTATTGATTTAAAGACTCTGGAACCAGAGTATGAGATACCAGAGGAGAAGCGTCGTGTAGTTGCAGACCTCAAGAGTAATGCGAAGAAGGCAAAGAAGGTTTGGCTGGCTTCCGATGAAGACCGTGAGGGTGAGGCTATCTCGTGGCACCTTTGCGAAGTACTCGGACTTGACGAGAAAAACACTAACCGTATAGTGTTCCACGAGATTACTAAACCAGCCATACTGGATGCCATAGAGCATCCGCGCCATATCGACATGAACCTTGCCAACGCACAGCAGGCACGCCGCATGCTGGACCGTCTGGTTGGTTTCAGCCTTTCCCCAGTTCTGTGGCGCAAGGTGAAGCCGTCGCTGTCTGCCGGTCGTGTGCAGTCGGTGGCTGTAAGGCTTATCGTGGAGCGCGAGCGCGAGATACAGGCTTTCACCGCAGAACCATATTTCCGCATCACGGCAGTATTTAGCGTTGACGGTGCAGAGATGAAAGCCGAGCTCGACAAGCGTTTCTCTACACATGAGGAGGCGCTGGCATTCCTCGAAGCATGCAAGGGTGCGACATTCACCATCGGTTCAATACAGAAAAAACCTGTAAAGCGCTCTCCTGCAACACCTTTCACCACTTCTACGCTGCAACAGGAGGCTGCACGCAAGCTGGGATTCACCGTAAGCCAGACCATGATGGTGGCGCAACGCCTGTATGAAGGCGGACACATCACCTACATGCGTACCGACAGCGTGAACCTGTCTTCGCTCTGCATAGGTACGGCGAAAGAGGCTGTCACAAACCTGTATGGCGAGGAATATAGCAAGCCACGCAATTTCACAACCAACACCAAGGGGGCACAGGAAGCGCACGAGGCTATCCGTCCTACATACATGGCAAACCAGCAGATAGACGGCACCTCGCAGGAGAAGCGCCTCTATGACCTGATATGGAAGCGCACTGCCGCATCACAGATGGCTGACGCCGAACTGGAGAAGACTACGGTAGAGATAAACATAGACAATGGAACGTCTAATGATTCCACATTCATCGCAACCGGTGAAGTGGTGAAATTCGACGGTTTCCTCAAGGTATATCGCGAGAGTCTGGGTGACGACGAGGCAGAGCAGAAGGCTGACGACGGCATGCTGCCTCAGGGCATGAAAGAAGGCATGACAATAGACCGCAAGGAGATAATCGCCACAGAGCGCTACTCACAGGGTCCGGCACGCTACACCGAGGCATCGCTCGTGCACAAGATGGAGGAACTGGGCATTGGCCGTCCTTCCACATACGCACCGACAATATCCACCATACAGCAGCGCGAATATGTAGCCAAAGGCGACAAGAAAGGCGAAGAGCGCCATTATACCATCGACACACTGTCTGGCCAGAAGATTTCTACCAAGACGAAGAAAGAGATGGTGGGCAGCGAAAAGGGAAAGCTGATACCTACTGACATAGGCACCGTGGTAAACGATTTCCTCATGGAGTATTTCCCGTCGATAATGGACTACAACTTCACCGCCAACGTGGAGCAGGACTTCGATGCCATAGCTGAAGGCAAGGAAGACTGGCACAAGATGCTGAAGGTGTTCTACAAGGACTTTGAGCCTACCGTTGAAAAGACCATCAAGACACGCAGCGAGCACAAGGCCGGCGAGCGCGTGCTGGGTGATGACCCCAAGACCGGCAAGCCAGTGTCAGTGAAGATAGGACGCTATGGCCCAGTGGTACAGATAGGTACTGCCGAGGATGAGGAGAAGCCACGCTTCGCCCAGTTGCCAAAGTCGCTGTCTATCGAGACCATAACACTTGAAGAAGCACTGGAACTCTTCAAGCTGCCGCGCGAACTGGGAGAGCATGAAGGCGAATCAGTGACGGTGGGTGCCGGAAGGTTCGGACCATACATATTGCACAAGAAGAAATATGTGTCAATACCAAAGGACAAAGACCCAATGGCAATAACACTTGACGAGGCTGTGGAACTGATAGAGAGCAGCCGCAAGGCGGAGCAGCAGCGTCACCTGAAGACATTCCCCGAAGATCCGAAGCTCGAAGTCATGAACGGACGATTCGGACCATACATAGCATACGACGGCAAGAACTACCGCCTGCCCAAGGCCATGCATGAGCGTGCAGCAGAACTGACATACGACGAGTGCATGAAAATAGTGAACAAGTAATATGAACCGCAAAAGTATTATTCTCATAGGCTACATGGGAGCCGGCAAGACCACAGTGGGCAAGGAACTGGCGAATCGTCTTGGCGTGACATTCTATGACCTCGACTGGTATATAGAGACGCGTATGCACAAGCGCGTGCCCGAAATTTTTGCAGAAAGCGGCGAAGAGGGTTTTCGCGACATCGAGAAACGTATGCTCCATGAGGTGGCAGAATTTGAGAATGTGATTGTGGCGTGTGGTGGAGGAACACCATGTTTCTTCGACAACATGGACTACATGAACGGCTGCGGCGAGGTGATTTATCTGCGTGCCACACCCGATGTACTTTTCCGTCATCTGAAGATGGGCAAGGGCGTAAGGCCATTGCTCATGGGCAAGAACGACGAGGAACTGCTCGCTTTCATCAAGGAACAGCTTGCGAAGCGCGAGGAATTCTACCTCAAGGCCCGCCATGTCGTAGATATTCCATGCATGGAGAACGAGGACAAGATAAACGAAACCGTTGCACTCGTAATGCGATCCATAGGCGCTTGAAAAATGCTTTTGCAACCACTTGAAAACAAGCACTTTCCAAAGGCATCGTAAAAGCTATCATATTACACAGTAAAAGCTATCATATTACAGTGTAAAAGCTATCATATTACAGTGTAAAAGCTATCATATTACAACACCATATGTAATGCATAGGTTTTAAGCCATAAAAAAGGACAGTTTCCGTAGTTTGGAAACTGTCCTTTTTCTGTATGTCATACCGTCATCTTATTGTATGGCGGGGAGATTGCCTTATGGATTTAATAACTACTCAACTGCACGGGCTCTTCAGTAAAGCCAGGAATTTGGTATATAGTCTCTTCTCCAGGAACCAAATAGTTCTTGATTTTGAGCGATATATCACCTGCATAACTCTTGTTGTAATTATATCGCTGGTAACTGAAAGGCCATGCCTCTTCACTACGTATTTTGAATGTTTGCGACGATCCCTTGGGTTTGTACCATATGACGGCATCGCACCAAATTGGTTGCTCAGAGTTATTGACGGAGAAACTCGTCGTCACCTTGTAACTGCCACTTTTGTAGAACTTGGCTTTGAGGCTTTTCCAGCCGCTGGTCTTGTTCCATGCGGGTATCATTCTATTGTCATAACTACTCTTTACCGCTTCGCCGTGAACCTCGAAGTGCACACCCCAGTCATCCCAGTACTCATCTATGTATGCCGCATCGCGCAGTGTGAACGGAATCGAGTAAGAATAGGTCCACCATCCGTCGCTGGACTCCTTACCCAGAGTCTGATACACATAATCGTAATAGCCGGTGGGAACATAATCATCATCAACACTTTCCGATATGTAGTACTCTATACTCGGTCTATGGATAGCATTCATAGTGCGTTTGAAATCAGGATACCATGTGATATTATCAGGATTGTCACTGCTACTCATAGTGACACCAGGTATTATGTCATAGTCTTTCTTCTCTGTATTCATGAAAGTGAAATAATATTTCATATTTTTTTCCAATCGTACATTTTTGCTTACTTTTTGACTAATAGAAGTAGATCTGATAACTGCCACCGGGTTGGATGTATCTATGGCACCCTTTTCAAATACACCGAGCACAGGTTTATTGTACATACTCCATGTGTTACTCCATACTATTCCTGTTGAGGAGAAATACCAAGCCAAATGATGTTCCATATAGTTACCCTTATCCACTGAACTTTCATCACTACCCCATCCTATTTTCGGATTAAAGGGCAATGTCACACCATCCCACCATGTAAAATCCTTTGCAATCAGCGTAACATCACCAAAGAGACCGCCAGTTAGTATCTTTCCACCAAACCTGCCTTTTCCTGTAATGGAGATAGCATCCTTGGCCGATGCAGATATATTGTTATTAATATCAATCTGTCCTCCAAGGTTAAGATCCCAATTCAAAGTAACCTCACAGAATGCACCTATACCAACAGCTTTGTCTGTTGCTTTCACCCCAAGTTTTTGTCCTACACCAACAAAAAACTCAACACCGCCTTTCGCACTGAGATTTCCATAAACCGACATTGTACTGCTATTTGCTGGTGGAGCAATATTCTTTTTGTTATCCTTAATTTTCTTTCCGTTTATGACTTCTGTCTCCACCTCTTCTGATGATGTCCAGATAGTGGTTTCTCCCTCTCCGTAAAGTCCAACATTAAAGTCAACGACAGGCTTGAGACGAACTATTATTGCCAAAGGTGTGCCCGTAATAGGAAAACCTCTCGAAAGCTCAACATCTAAAGGGTCATCCTTCTTATTAAGCGACCCTGCATAGTCCTTTAATTTCTTCTCTTTATGCTCTTTTAGTATTTGCTTAAGTAAATCTTTCTGCTTTTTTAAGTCTTTCCACTCATCAGCATTCTTTCCACTCAGGTCATGCCCTATCTTAAAATTGAATTTCCACCCGCCACTGGTAGTGGTCTTAGTGTACTCACGCTTACTTTTCAATTGCACAATCTTGCGGACTTTTATCTTCGAGGTGTACAAAATCTTCAGTTCCGCACAATTCACCCAACCTCCTGTATGGCTTTTCAAAAGTGGTGTAAGTATTGACGTGGCATCAAGAACCTGAAGGTCAGCCGTTTCTTCATCTGTTGCGTTTTGATCTTCATCCCACACATCCTCTAAATCTGCGCGCGTCGCACATGACTGCTTTTTACCTCGTTCAATATCGCGAGCCAAGGTCCAGTCAATAATCATGTTTTGTGTACTATCACTTGAACATGCCTGCTGTGCATTACTCCCAGTGGTAGCACGTGTAGCCTTGGCTTCGCTGCCCTCTTCCCCACTCTCTTCTTCATCCGCATCCTCAACAGGTGCAGTATATACATCGGTGTTGAGATCGAGGTCGAACTCATCATACAGTTCCTCAATCTTGGCACTGGTGGTCTGCACACGGTACATGCCGCTCAGGTGGTCGATGGTCTCAACCTTGGCAAGCAAACCCATTGGGAAGTTCTGACAGCAGTTGGCCACGACACCGCCGCCTACCTGCGGCAGCCATCCCTGCGGGATGTTGTCGGTAAACCAGATGATGCTGTCAGCCTCCACCTGCGCTATGTATTTCTGTATGTCGGTGGTGAGCGAACGTGTATTCTCCTTGTACTGGTACGAGAATTTGTAGAAGTCGTTCTCCACTGTTTCCACATCGTCGTAGCCCTTTGTTTCCTCAGTCTCTACCCACTCGTCCATTGTCAGAGTGCAGCCAACTAGTATAATAGAGGAAAATATGGCCAGGCATACTGATGACAATTTATGTATTCCGTTCATAGTGACAATTCTCATTGTTTTACTTTATTTTCATGTCTATTAACGCCGACAGCGTACCATGTGTTTCTGCATCGAAGCGGATGGTGAGGGGGAAATCCTCACATCTCATCTCCTTACGGTGATAAAGGCGGAAGGTGACATCCTCCACGACCTCGTTGGAGGCACCGGTATAGTTGAGGTCACTGCCCACACGGAAACGCACATAGCGCTTACCGCCCTGCTCCATCAGTTCGCCCACACCGCGCATCTCTCCGTTAACGAAAGCCGCCGCCATCATTGTCGATGAGTCGAACGGTTTGCCATGCACGGTAATATCGGCATATACCACCATTTCGTATGGATAACGCTCAGCAGTGTTCTCCCACCGAGGCATGACGCTGACAGTACAGCTGTCCTCAAACTGCCATGCCACGCTGACAGCCCTTATCTGGGCAGTACCTTCATTTTCTGCAGTGAACACACCGTCATAAAGGCTGAGCACCTGCTCATTGGTGGTCATCCACAACACCTGCTGCATCTGCACTGTGTCTGGGGTAAACAATGGCTGCAGTTTCACCTGGTCGCCCTGCATGACATATATGGTGTCGCGGTGGTCAAGATGCATGGCCGTCGGTGCCTGACCGGCATCCTGCAGATCCATAATCCCACAAGACGCCAGCACAAACGGCAACGACAGTACCGCTGAGATATATCGTATGTTTCTGAGTATGTTCATATAGTTCTTTGTTTATTCTGTTGTTTTCGCAGGAGCCTTGATGCTTACGATGTTAGAAGGCTCGCTTTCGCGCCCGTCTTCCATCTGTATCTGTATGTAATAATGCGCTGTCTCACCATCCTTCAGCAGGTAGTCGGCAAACTCGCGCTCGTCGGGCTGTGCCGACAGCAGGAACTTCGGATGGTCGTCATCCTGACCCTGACGGTATATGCAGAAATACCAGTCCTTTCCCTGTGGCAGGTTGTCTCCCTCCCATGCCAGGCGTGTCTCGCCTTTCTCCTGGTCATAGGCAGCATAGAGGCGCAATGGAGTGCTAAACACTGCTTCGCCCTGGAAGCGTGTGCAGAACTGCAGGCTGAGACCGCTGCTTATGCCTGAGTAGTTGAATGTCTCCACTGCATATACATATTCTTCCGAGAAGTTTGGATTAGGCGTGTCGGTAATGTCTATGCGACAGTCGGCGGCACGCACGGAATCTCCATCGCAACGGCGCAGAAGCGTCCACTCCTTCTCGCTGTCTATAAGGCGGCGGTAGATATTGTGGTATGCTGCCTGCTCGTCGCTGCCAGCTATCCAGCGCATATAGATGCCCTTGCCGTCAACATACGAGGAATCGAGGTGTGCAACCGTTGGCGGTATGGCCGACGGACGGATGACCTGCAGCATCTCAGAGAACTCACCAATGTTGGTGGAATAATCGACGGCACGCACCTTATAATATATATACTTCTGGTTTACATCGATGGCCACAGTGTCGGTGAACGTCGTGTCGCCATTGACGATGCCGAACTTCTGTGTCATGAACTCATGGGTGGAGTCGTTGGCAAACACCACTTCATAATAGTCCACGTCGTCATTGTCGATGGGATGCCACGTAAGGCGTATGATACCCGTGGGCACGCTGTCACCCGGCAATATCTCAGTTTCGGCTCTCAGCCCTGTTGGGGCATCAGGCGCTTTCATGTCTGCAACACGCAACAGCTGCGGCATGCTGTAACTGACGTTCTGCCCTGTATCATAGGCAGCCATCACCACCTGTCCGGTTACGAGGTTGCTGACATCCACGGTCACCACTGTGTCTGTGATGGCAAGGGGGTTCTCCACCAGCGGGCGCCACTTGCCCTCTGTCATGTGCTCATGGTAGTACATGGGCACACTGCCGGCGTAGTCGGCCTCCATTGTGTCTTTCACAAAGTGTATGTGGGCAAGCACCTTCTTAGAGGGATCACCCTCGTCGGGGCGCTCTATCTCTATCCATGTGATGCGGGGCGGAGTGGGTGGCACCATGTCACGCACAGTGACCTCATGGACGGGTGATGGGTCGGTGAGATCGCCAAAGGGGTCGTGGGCCATGACGCGGTATTCGTATGTGCCGGGCTCCGCCACGTCGTCGCCGTAGAAGCAGTCGCCGCCGGGCACACCGTTCATAATCACGTAGGGGTGCTCGTTGACGCGCTGCCAGTCAGCAGTGCCTTTCCTGCGACGCTCTATCTCATAACTGCTGTAGCCACGGTCGTCCCACGTGAGGAATACCTGGCTGGGATAGTTGATGGAGTCGGATAGGTGCACGTCGTATGCCTCGGGCTTGTATGGCGTATTCTCCACATTCTCCTTCATGCCCACACGCAGCACCACATGACCGGTTTCGTCATACTTGGAGGGACGAACGATATATGTATATTTGCGTCCTTTCTTCGCAGTGCGGTCGGTGAAGCGCATGGCAAGGCGGTTGGCAACATCTTGTCGCCACTCCGATGTCAACACGGCAATGCCGTACTGCAGTTGCTGCTCCTGGCTCACCTCATAGAGCGAACCCATCGAGCCTGACTCATCCTTTGTTTCCTCCTGCTTTATGATGCCCTCGCCGTAGAGTGCACCCATAGCCATGCCGGCCACGGAGTCATCTTCCGCATAGAGGCTGCGGAACTCATCGAGCGTGGCAGGCTTCAGGCCCATGGCGAGTGTATCGGTCACGAGCGTTTCCTCATCCATGCGCAGTATGTTCACACCCACGCTGTTGAGGTATCGCCATGCCACGTGGTCGTCGGCCCCCCAGCGTAGCACCACACTGTCGCCATAGCAGCGCACTAGCACGTTGATATTGTCTCTGAACTCGCGCTGTCGCTTCGCCTCCTGCTCAGAGAAGAACTGCGTTGTGTCGCGTATCTCGCCTGGCAGCCAGCGGTGGTATGGCGTGCCGTCGGAGTTCAACTGTATCGCGGTGGTGTCTGGATTCTCCTGTGTTCCGTTCTCCCCATCCCCAGGTGCAGCGGTCATGGTAACCGCTGCGCCGCACACGGCGAGCGAAGCCATCAGGAGGGGAAGCGTATCTTTATTTATCTTCATCTGTTGCGTGATGTTATTTTTATCTATTGCTGTTTTTATTTAAAGGTGTATGTCAGAGGCCATCTCAAATCGCTTGTCTGGAAGTAGATTGATCCATATAAGCCATTTGACGTGGTAATTACCTTGTACTCGCAGTTAACAAAGTCATATGCGTTGACGCGGTAAATGCTGTAGTTGACATTCTCAATTGCAGAAAGACAATCCTCTGCCTTGAAGTGGTTCCAGTCCTGCGTTCTGCCTCCGGAATCACCCTTCACATTGTTCTTGCCGAGGAATCCGCCGAACACCCACTCTGAGTTACTCTCATGTCCGCGTGCACCCTTGTAACTCTTGGCGGCAGACGAATAGCCCTTCAGCGTACCCCATGCAGTCAGTTTCTTTCTGGAATCCTTGTTTTTCAGCATTGAGCCCCAGACTATCGGGAACTGATATGCCGGAACCATTAGCGAAGCGTCATAACATGAGGCGGTGCAGTATGTACCCACACGGTCATAGTACCAATCCTCCATGCCGTTGGCCTCGCTGGTGAACGACTTGTTTTTGGCATCGATATTATCCATCTGTTTGGTATAATTCCATATCTGGACACATAATCTCTCCGCAGCGTAATATGGCGCAATCATGTCATACAGGTAGCCACGTATATTCTCTTGTTTATCAACACCAGCTCTGAAACCGTTGGCGCGTGGCAAACCTCCCATTACATAATTATACTTGCTATCCTCCATCACCGGCAGCGGATAACTACAGAACTTGCCCCACTGCGAGTAGTCGTAGATGGAAAGGTGCTTAATCTTTTCATAGTCGTTCATACAGTTGTATGACTCCTTCGCACCGAGCTTGCCCTCATACACGCCGCCCTTGTCGTTGTATATGAGCGACTGAGCCGTGGTGACATCAAGGGTGATACGGTCAGCATCAAATTCCCAACCGCCAAAGAAGCCATAGTTGGCAAGATAGGCGATATAAAGGTATGGGTCGTAGAGACGCTGAAGTCGTCCAGCAAGATAATATTCACGTGACATCTCATAGTCATTAATCCTACGTGGTGTCTTGGAGAAAGTGACGTTGTTGATGCGTGCTCCAACGAAAGGCTTCTCATATTTTTCTGTCACGAAACGCCAGTCGGTGGGATTCTTGTCAGTGTACACCTTCAGGTTCATAAGCTCTGTGGTATTGTATTCCACCTTGCCGTTGACAGTCTTCGATGTGACATACTCAAGTTTCATGTTATAATACGTAAAATTATTATAACTTGAAAGGCCACCGTCAGGTGTCATATTGCATGTGTTGCCCGTGGTAATCCATTTATTTTTGCTCTCGGATATCATTTTTTTACCACTGTAGAGTCTCCAGTAGAGCGTGCCTTTCTTGAACGACGTGCTGCTCAAATCCTGAAGCAGGGCTATCGTGGGATATTGCATGTCGTGGCCATGCACCCTAACTCCCTCCTCAGACTTCAGCTGGTTATAGTATGACGGGTAGGCAATAGCCACATAGTCCTGCAGGTCAGGACAGTCACCGGGTGACTTGTAACCTATGGTGCGGAAGTAGTAGGTCTTGGACTGGTTCCAAGGCTTGTTCTCATATTTCTTCTTCTGCTCGTTGTAGTTCACAGGGTCTACCTCCTTGCCGTTCTGTATCTCCTTGGCGTAGCCCGAAACAACCATCTTATACCAGCGGTTAGAGTTGAGCTGTGTCATATCGATTACACTTGTAGTACCATCAGTACCTTGTATGCGCCACGTACGTGTTGTAGCATTGGTGCCTCTGTATGCACTTACAGAATCTGGATACTCATAAACGGTTACGCATGATGAAGCACCCGAACGGAAGTAGAACGTGCGTGATGCCTGTGCATCGAGGTCGCTGGCATCGCCAGCATAGTTCTTGCGCAGACGTGCTTTCTCTGTCTCGTCAACCACACGGAACGGCTGCTCGAGTGGTGCCTGGGTGTAGAGCTGCGGTTTCTGCATCAGTCTCGGGTTGAGGGCATTGCTGTACTGCCAACCCTTCTCCTTCTCTGCGTAGCCTATTGAGAGGTCGCCGAATAGTTCGAAGTTGTCGAGAGCGTTGCCATAGAACAAATCGCAACCCTTGCCACATGAGAACGAGAACCTGCGGTTCACATTGACAAGTCCACCCAAGAGTTTCAACTTGACACGTGCCTGACCATCGAAATGACTTGGTTTCGGGCCTTGGAAACTAAACAGTCCGCCTATACCGGCGTCACAAACGTCGAAGTTATGTTTCCAGAAACCAAGGTTTATCTTTATACCGAACTTGGCATACAGGTATGCATAGAGCTGTCCGTAGCCGTACCATCCCTTGTAGCCTGGTTGTCCACTGATGTTTGTGCAGTATGCATTTGAGGGCAGCTTTATTATTGAAATGTCGAAGCCCGCCGTTGCGCCTGTGTAGAGATAGAACACACCGAGGTCAACGTTGACATAACCCCATACCTGTGAGCCAAACATCACACCGCCGCCACTCTTGGTAATTTGGTCGTTATATTCCTTGAGCGAGCCTTCACGGGCACGGTTGGCCTTCTGTATGTCGGCGCTCTCGATGCCCTTACTATCACCGCCGCCATTGAGGAAATTGCGTATTTTGTCCGGTATGTCAGGCAGCTTACCGTTGTTCGGCAGTTCGTTGCCGACGCACACATATCCGTTGGCGCCAAAGTCAACGCTCACAACCTTTGACTTAAACTTCAGGAACGTGAACGAACAACGTTTGCTGAATGACGGTTCACCAAGATACAGATGCCAGTGTGGTTTATTGTAGTTGGTACCCTTCTCGCGCCACGTTATTTTTACGTTCAGCGACACCTTGGCTCCGATGGCCGCAGAGCACGACTCTCCGTTCTTCGACGACTTGCGTGCGTCTGGTGTACCGTCCTGATCCTTCAACGAACTCATATCGCCCGTGGCTTCCTTCTTCGACAGAGAGTAACTGCTGTTAAGCGTCTTCTTCAGAGAAGATAGAGTCTTTTCACTTCCCGACACTGCAGTAGCTATCTTCTCTGCGTCGGCCGAGGCATCGACAGTGACATCCAACTGCAAGTAACGCGAAGAGCTGTTGTTCTCATAAACCATGTTGCAACTTGCGCTCACCAGTTCGCTCACCGCCTTCACCTTGCCATTAAATATAAAGGTGGAGAGTCTGTTCCGCTTCTTGTCATAGACGGCAGTCATGTCGAGGTCGGCATTAAGCATCTCCTTGCCTGCGGTGGTAGACAAACCGAGGCCGGCTACAACGCCAAAGACATCTTTCTGCGGTGTGCACTCGGTATCACTCTTCTTCTTACAGTTGTAGTAGAAACCTGCGGTGATGCTGTTGATGACAACAGGGTCGCAGCGCAGGAGACTTGTAGCCGCCTTGCAGTAGAAGAAGCCATACTTGTAAGAACTGTAGGAACCTGACTTGTACTTGTAGTAGCCGCCGCTTGCATTAACGGCGAAGAGGTCGCCGGGCATCGTGAACTTCAGCGTACCACCATAGCCCTCCTTGTCGCTCTCGTTCTTTATGTCGAGCGAACCGCTGAGCTGCATGCCAGCGAATTTGGTATCGACGGAGAGTTTGTTGAAGGTGGTCTTGTCGTAGCTCAGCTTTATGTCAGAGAGTTTCGACAAGTCGCTGGGCAGCGTCACTTTGGAGTTGATGGTGATGCCAGCACCTGCGCTCAGCTCAATACCGTCAATGAACTTGATTGAGCCATCAAGTGTGGTTGAGAGTTTCTTGCTGCTGGCCGAATAGTCAAACTTGTATTTGTCGAGCGAGAAAGTGAATGGACCTACTTTCTTTTCCGGTGATGCCAGCGACCACTTACCCGTATGGAAATATATCTTGCCGCTTGAGAATACTATTTCCTTTCCGGCATATATCTGCTTGCCTGAGAGTTTGGCATTCTTTGCCGTACTCTGCATGGTACTCTCATAGGTAGATTTCCAGGTATTCGACTTGTTCGACAGTCGCATGCCGCAGAAGTTCACCCCTGGTATGGAGAATTTCATCGGCAGGCTGCTGGCCTTCTTGTTCAGATAGTCCGTACCGCCTATGGTTATCTTTCCACCCATCATGAGTTCCACACTGGTCTGCTGCGTGCCGCTTGCATCAGGCACCGACTCCAGCAGGAAGTATGTCTGCTCCTTCGTAAACGTAGCCTGCGCAAGTATGAAGTCAAACGACATGTCTGAGATCTGCTGTGTCTTGAACACATAGGCATAGCGCCCGGCGCTGTTGGCATTCGATGTCAGTTTCTTCATCCTACAGTCAAAGCCTATCTTGCCTGAGAGCAGAGGCACAGACATGGTGCCAGAGAAGCCACAGTCTTTGAAGTCGCTCTGCAGGAAGTTGGCGCACACCTTGTCAAGCGTAAATGACCATCCGCCCAGCTTTCCTGTCTTTGCCGACAGTATGTTGGCGGCACCCACGGTGAGTGTGGCGCCCGACTTGTCGAAGAACATATTCTGCGCCTTGATGCTCAGGCGCTTGTCGCCCGTTGTGCCTATCTCCAGCGACTTAGGGAACTTAATAGCTATTTCCTTTACAAACAGTCCCTGCCAGTCCTTGTTGCCCGTCACGCTGACGTTCGCACCGTCTTTGTTCACCACAACGCCGGTGATGCCTGCCTTCTTCTTGTCGTAGCCAGAAGGGAATGCCGCCATCTTCGAAGAGTTGCGGTAATAGCTGTGGTCATATACGATGTTTGATGCAGTAAACGTCCAGCCTGGCAGCGCCTCTATCTGGAAAGGATCCACTGACACATTGTCTACCATCCAGTCATCCCAGTCGGCAATGCTTGCCCTCACGTTGAATATAGGTCTTTCCTTTGTCGAGCTCGGACTGCCGTTTACGTCCTTCACCAGTCCAGCCACCTTCATGTCAACGTCAATGCCGAGTATCTCAAACTTGTCGCCGCTCCATGCCAGATAGCAGCCGTCGTCTGGCTCCACCACGTTCTTTGGTGCCTTAAACGTCATCTCATAGCTCGACTTCGGGTCTTTTATCGTAAAGTCGGAGAGCAGTGCCACCGTGCCGCCCTCAGGCAATACACGGTTTGGCGATATGCACAGACGCGGAGCACCAAGCACCAATATGTCATTCTTGGTATATGATGTATTTGGCAGAGTAAACTCGCCCAGCACGTCCATAGTGGCATGTGTGGCGGCGAATTTCATCGACACTATCTGTATGTCCACCGGAGAAGTGTTTATCGACTTCGGCAGCGACAAAGGCATATACAGGTCTTTCACCTCGCCAGAGAGGAAGCCGTTGCATACGGCCTGTCCCTTCTTCACATAACCATAATACTTGCTCAGGTTGATGCGCTTTGCCAGGTCCTTCACCTTGCCGGTAGCAGACGACTGCAGTTCGCTGGCGTATGGTATTCCCGTCTCGCTTATAAGGTTGTCTATGCCCCAGTCAGAGAAAAGCTTGTCCACCACCTGTATGTCACTCAGCGATGCCTTCGAGGGCTGAGCATAGGTCTTGGCAGTACCGGCATAAACCTGATTGTCGGTATTGATAGCAAGGTCATCAAACTGCACGCAGACGTGCACCTTGTAGCCCAACGGTTGCCACAGCACATGGCCCTTACCCTGCCAAGTATCTTTTTTCTTGCCTTGGCTTATCTCGTCTATGGTCAACTTATATTCGCCAATGTCCACCGTCTTTCCCTTAAGGTCATTTGCCTTGAGCTTGGTGGGAGTAGTATTGCTGATGTCCTTCAGGTTTGAGCACTGGAAGAACTTTTTCGTAAGCAGTTCCACCAAGGCGAAGTCTTTAATGTGTGTGCTGTCGCCAGTGAAGGCCACCGATGAGCCATGCGTCACCACGGGGTTGACACGCAACACCATGTAAACGCCATTTTCCACCACATCCTTTATTCTGTTCCAGGGTATGCTGTCCTGAGTATTTGTGACACGGTGTTTGTATATCGGTTTCGTTGCCAGCGCCCCTTCAAGGTCGGCTACATTCTCGCCGCGGAACACCTCCACATCATAAGCAATCTTGATACTGCCTGGGTCTTTGCCCTCACCGCCACGGAACATCGGCTCTATCCATTCCACCTTGATGCTGTTGCCCATGAAGGCCTTGCGGCATCCGTTCTCTTCCGGGAACTGAGGGCGCGTAATCTGCGGAAGTGAGAAACTGTAAAGCGAATCTGGGTTGATGAGACCGTCGAGGTCTGTGTCGCCCCATTTGAAACCTATGTCTGCCGTGTCTGGCTTCTCTGCCGCAACGGTATCTTTCTTCTCATCTTTCTTCTCTTCTGCAGGCATGTCATTCGTCTTGATGCGGAAGAGTCGGTAAGTTGACTTACCCTCGTTCTCTATCATAACGTAGTTGAGCACGCCCACGGCATTACTGCTTGCAGTTACCTGCGCAGCGTATGTTCGGTCGGTGCGCAGTTGTGCAGATACCACATTGGTTGGTATGATGCACTGTGCTGCCATGAGGTTGTCGGAGCGGTACACCACAGGATTGCGCTCCATGGCTTCCATAGGATTCTGTCCTGGCATCAGTTCCACCACCTTGAAAGAGTACCTGAAACTCATTGCGGCGGGGTTGCAGGCTATCATTGGCTGTGTCCAGGTGAACATAGGAGCGAGTGCCTCAACCTCGGCCACGCTGTTGTCCTGCAGTTCAAGACTTGTTGACACCGGTGACAGGAACTGCGGCGCCTGTGCCTTGTAGCATACGGTGAAATGCGCCATGCCTGTAGCGGGATTGCTTACCGCCACTGGTGCTGCCAACTGTGGCTGCGACCATCGGTATGCAGTCAACTGAGCCTCATACTGTCCTTCTGGCAGAAGTCCGAATGAACCATTATAATAACTGTCGAGAAGTCCCTCTGTAGCTATTATCTCACTTGACGGCACATGGTTGAACATTGTCTTCACCTCCTGCATCGTCAACTGCCGCGTACCTCCCGCTGGTATGGAGAATGGTTTCTGTGGCTGTCTGCGAGGCGGTGTACTGACTGTCAAGCCGCTTGCCGGCATAATCTGCCGTATCTGCATGGCCAGATACACATCCTGCTGTCGCTGACTGGTATTAATCAGCGTGACGTTGAAATACTTGCCAGGGTCGTTCAGATACAGCATCAACTGCGGCGGCAGCACCTCCTGCACTGGGGTTACACTGACTATGACCTCCTGCGCAGCTATACGAACCGCCATCATTTGGCATACCATGATTGCCAACACGCATATACGTGTCCATCGGCTCATCACTATGTCCTTATATCTCTTCATCGCTTATTCTGTATTCCAAATATATCTTATTGCAAATAATCTTTATTACTTCTTCTCCCCGTCCTTGCCTCCGCGCTTTATCTGGAGCAACGAGAATGTATAGGCGTAGTTCAGCGAACAGGTGATGTCTGTGCAGTCAAGACCTGAACGTGTGTTGGTGATATTCACGTCGCCATACTTGTTGAAACTGGCTCCGGCAGAGAAACTGTGTACCTTTTTCAGGGTATAGCCCACCTGCAGGTCACCGTTCAGCGAAAGGCTCTTCGACTGCCGCTCCACTTCGTTGTAACACAGCGACACTGAAGCACTCAACTGGAGATTCTTTTCTTCAAGGAAAGAACGGCTTGCCGATAGTGTACCCACCTCGCTGCGGTATTTATTGCGATAGCCCTCTGTCTGCTGGTGTGACAATGCGAGGCTGAAGTCTGTGGCCCAAGGTTTTACCCCAAGGCTGTAACACAGTCCCACCGCACATGTGGTGATATTGCTGTGGTTTCTGCTCTCGGTAAACTGATTACGGTCACGGTTCCATGTCATGTTTGCAGTCAGCGACAAACTGTGTGAGAGCACCTCTGATGATGTCATGTAGGTGGGTGTCACGGTGAAGCTGGTCAGCTGTCGGTTGACACGCGTGGTGTCACTGACCCTGGCCGTACCGTCGCTCTGTTTCTGCGTATATCCGTTGAATCCTGCCGTCAGGTTGAAATGGTCGCTTATGCGAGTGGCAGCCATAGCTGAATATACATATCCCGATGTGGTGTACAGCTGACGGTTGGTCAGGTTGTCCTGCTGTCCTGAGAATGTGGCAGAGAGCGATACCCTGCGGAACAGCATAGTGCTGGCGGTGACACCCAGCGAGTGGTAGTTGTTTGACATGTAATAGGTGCCGAGCGATGTGTAGTCTGGCTGCACCATGCGATATACTATGCTGGCATTGACACCGCCCAGTGCGAGGTTAAGCGTGGCGTCACCTGCAAAGCGCATGAGCGATGAATAGCGCACGTCGAAGACCTTGTCCCAGCGGTCTGCCTTGGCATCCTGTATCTTATCTGCTCGTGTATCAGTGCTGAATATGCTGGCTGCGACGTTGGCTGTGAGCGATGCCCATTTGACGGGGGTGACACAACCACGCAGTCCTACCACCACGTTCTCTTGTGGCGATATCACCTCGCGCCACGGTTCGCTGACACTGTTCAGGCGGTCGTAGGCGCGGAGCAGGTAGAGGTCGAGATAATTTTTGCTGTTACCATATCCAATCTTGAAGCCCCAGCCCATACGGCGGTACTGCGGACGGCGTGCTGCAGGGTCTGTAGGGTCATCATTGATGGCTGAGCGCAACTTGCCATAGAAGGCTCCCACGCGCAGCCTGCTGCTGTTGTATTCCAGACCCACACCGTTCCATGACATATTGAGCACATAGGGCGAGAAATCCATTGTGGACTGCCCTATGTGTCCTGTCCAGTTCTTGTACGACGGCGTAAGGTTGAATGATAGCTGTGGATACGTAAACGACGTATTGTCGTTTGAGTAATAGAAGGAGAATGGCATGCTGATGCCGTAAACCGATATGTTCAGATTAGCATAGACAGCATTGCTGAGTGGTGATCTGTAGCCGTTGCCTTCGGAGGAATAATAATAGGTATTGTTTGTACCCACTGCTCCGGTGATGATGAGCGGATCGCTCTTGGCTATCTGTGCTATGTCCTGTGCATGCAGTTGTGTGGTCAGCAGCATGGCGCCCACAACTGCGGCTATAGGTTTCCGCATAGTTTATTAGTGAATAGTAAATAGTGAAAAGTGAAAAGAGCCCCACCCCGCCCCTCCCCAGCAGGGAGAGGGGAAGTGAGAAGTGAATGGTGGAATTACTCAATCACCACTTTCTTTCCGTTTACGATGTTGACGCCCTGCTTGAGAGAGTTCATGCGCTGTCCTGCAGCATTGAAGATGACTTGCTCTGAAGCGGTGTCATCAGCGCCAACACTCTTGATGGCTGTTGCCTCTGGCAGAGTCAGCTCAACCGGGGCCTGCATGCTGCCGGCCTTGGCATTATATGCCACGCTGCCTGCTACGTCGGTAAATTCTCCCGTCAGTGTGTTGTGCAGACGGAAGGTTACCTTCTCGCCCTTCTCGCCAGCCACATTGATAAACATTATATTGTCTTTTGCCAGTTCGCCTTCACCTCGACATTCTCCGTCAACAAAGGCTCCCACGGTGTACTGTTCCGGGTTTTCCAGATTGCCTACAGAGGCGATGACCGCCATATTGTCGGCGAAGCCTGAGGCATCATAGTTCCACACACGGTGGTTGGCACCGGCACTCTTGGCTGGTGCAGAACCGTTTATCAGCGGATTGGCAGCGTTCCTGATGCTCTGCGGGATATCATTGAATGCCATGCTGAACGTTCCGCTCTCGCCTGTACAATAATATATATAGCCCTTGCCGGCTTCGAGTGCGAAACTCTTTGAGTGTACCCACACGCCATTGCTGAATGTGGCGAATGCATCCTTGCCTATTATCATGTCGCCCTCGGCTGGAGTGTTGGTAAGTTCCTCCAGCATGAGGTTGAACTCATGCGGATATGAGAACCAGTTGTAGCCTTTCTTCAGGCGCACGCTATAGCTGCGGTGATTGTCGGCCCCCATGTCTGTTGATATGGTGCCGGCCTTTGATGCCTTCAACTTATACATGCCGTCCTCAAGTGTCATGGTGGTGATGTCGCCGAACAGGCCCAGCTGCGGGTCATTGTATAGCAGTGCTGTCTGCGAGCGCAGGTCTATCAGGAAACTCTGCACCAAGTTTGAATATTGCGAGTTTTGGGGGGTCATAAGTGGTATATCGTCTGTCACCGAAATCCAGTTCCATCCTTTCTGGTATGGCACGGCTCCCGATACGATGATTTTTACCTGTACAGGAGCACCGTCAGTATTTCTCACCTCAGTGCCGTCATACATCAGCGTAGCAGAATAGTTGCCTACATACTTTCCCTGGAACAGCCATGTCTTGCCGTCGCCCGACGGGTTGGCAACCCAGTATGGATTGCTGTCAGTATTGAAGGCCTCGCCGTCTGAAACGAAACTGACTTTGCTTGCATCAAAACCACTGCCGCTTACATTGACGGTGACAGTACCCGACGAGATGGTGGTACACGCCACGTTCTGACTACTGAGGCTCAGGCTCAGCGGAGATGCCACATTGATGGTAAGCATGGTATATATCTGTGGATTACTGATAGAATATATCTTCACCTGGTGCGTGCCAGCAGCGGTAATTTCCATGTTGCTTGAGGCATACCACTCCGTTTTCTCTGACACCGGTTGCCAGTTGAACGACCTGTCAGAGGCATTCGTAGGCAACACCGTAATGCCGTTGGCATATAAGCCTCTCATTATGTCAGCTATATTATCGCCTATGCTGGCATTGACGGAAGTGGGATTGACAGTGATGCTGCTCACCGGTATGGTACCCTGCTTCACATTCACCAGGGTGTATGGGCTGGTGGAGAATTGTCCAATGTGGGTAACGTGGTTGATAGTCAGGTCACCAGTGACATTGAGTCCCAGATATGCACCTCCTTCAGATGTCTCTGCCTTGGCAGTCAGTATGCCGTCATTGCTTACTTCTATCCAACTTGCACTGTTGGCGGCATCCCATGTATATGTAAGTGATGTTTCCAACACACTGCCTTTGGAGGTATCATCGGCGAACACGAGTGTCACATCGTCGTTGAGGTCATGTGTGGCTGGCAGGTTCGCCTCTATGTTTATAACCTTTGGCAGCGTTACATCCATCAATGGGTTGAGCGTCACTTCTACAGGCACTGAGTGTGTCTGCGTCTCACCGTCAAATGTCTCGGTGGCAGTGAATCTATATACGAGATCGTTATACAGTGCGCAGAAAGTTATCGTCGCACCATTTTCATCTGACAGGTCGCCCATCACACGCAGTACATAGAAACCATTATTGTCGGTACTTGTTGCCACTGCACGCAGACGGCCATTGACAAATGCAGCCACCCTCTGCGGCTGTACCACATAGTCATTGGCACCAGCCTTGGTACCAAGCACGTTAACTTTCAAATAGACAGGTGTCTCGTTTGGATAGTTATACGTATTTGGCGCATCACCCCAGTCGTAAGAGTAAATATTCGCTAAAATCATCGGTCCTTGCTGTGCCCAGGATACTGCTGTTAACAACAGCATAAGAATGGTCAATAGATTCTTTTTCATCATATTGTTTATTATATGTTTATTCTTTTGTTTTGTGTTGCATGTAAAGTGATGATTTTCTGGCTTCTTTGTAACGATTTACAAAATAAAGTTTTTTGTACCAAAAATTCACATTTTAGGCACAAAATTACAAAAAACATTAAAAATAAAGTTTTTGGCCTTGTTAAAGTTTGTTAAAAGTGCAAGAATTCATATATTATGTGGATAAAAAACATGTTTATATAGAAATAAATTGCTGTTACATAGAACTTTTACATCACATTCACATACATACGAATTAGGGCATACAGACACGCATTAGTTCGCAAATAGAACAACGCTGAAATGTAAAGTTTTCTTAACGCGCTGTAAAAGCTATCATATTACATTGTAATAGCTATCGTTTTACTTGGCAATAGCTATCACTTTGCACTGCAAAAAGTATCATATTAATGCACAATTCACAATGCATAATGCACAATTATTGCGTTTTGCTCGCATTTAAATCAAGTATCTACATTAAAAAAGAATGAAAAAACATTGACAATAGAAAAAAAAAGAGTAACTTTGTACCACAAAACAAGCAAACAACCATAATCATGAAGAAATGGACCATAGATGACTCTAAGGAGCTGTATAACATAAGTGGATGGGGAACAAGCTATTTCTCTATCAACGACAAAGGCAACATCTGCGTGTCGCCACTGAAGGACGGTGCCACTGCCGACCTCAGGGAGATAATAGACGAACTGCAGCTTAGAGACATCTCTACGCCTGTGCTGCTGCGATTCCCAGACATACTGGACAACCGCATCGAAAAGACTTCGTCGTGCTTCAAGAAAGCTGCCGAGGAATATGGCTACAAGGGCGAGAGCTTCGTGATTTACCCCATCAAGGTGAACCAGATGCAGCCTGTGGTGGAGGAGATAATATCGCACGGAAGGAAGTTCAACCTCGGACTGGAGGCTGGCTCTAAGCCTGAGCTGCACGCCGTCATCGCTTCAGCATGCCAGAGCGACTCGCTCATAATATGCAACGGATATAAAGACCAGGCATACATCGAACTGGCGCTACTGGCACAGAAGATGGGCAAGCGCATTTTTATAGTCATTGAGAAACTGAATGAGATAAACATCGTGGCTAAGGCTGCCAAGAAACTCGGTGTGATGCCCAACCTTGGAATACGCATCAAACTTGCCTCAAGCGGTTCGGGAAAATGGGAGGAGAGCGGAGGCGATGCATCGAAGTTCGGACTGACAGCGTCGGAACTGCTCGGGGCACTGCAGCAACTCGACAACCTCGGCATGCACGACTGCGTGAAACTGATACATTTCCACATCGGTTCGCAGATAACAAAGATACGCAAGATACAGGTGGCACTGCGCGAAGCGGCACAGTTCTATATCAACCTCCGAAAGATGGGCTACGGCATAGAATATATAGACTGCGGTGGCGGACTGGGCGTGGACTATGACGGCACACGCTCAAGCAACTCGGAGTCATCGGTGAACTACAGCATCCAGGAGTATGTCAACGACTGCGTTTATACCTTCGTCAACGCTGCCGACCAGAATGAACTGCCACATCCCAACCTCATTACAGAGAGCGGACGCTCGCTGTCGGCTCACCACAGCGTACTGGTAATCGACGTATTGGAAACTGCCTCGCTGCCAATGATGCCGGAGGAGTTTGAGGCCAAGGAAGACGACCACCAGCTGGTGCGCGACCTCTACGATATATGGTGCAAGATGGATGCACGCTCACTGCTCGAAGACTGGCACGATGCCGAGGAGATACGCGAACAGGCGCTCAACCTCTTCTCAATGGGAATGGTTGACCTCAAGACACGCGCCGAGATAGAGTCGATGTACTGGAGCGTATGCCGCGAAGTAGTAGCATTGACAAAGCAGATGAAACACGTGCCGGAGGAACTGCGCAGCATTGGAAAAATGCTTGCCGACAAGTATTTCTGCAACTTCTCGCTGTTCCAGTCGCTCACCGACGTGTGGGCCATCGACCAGATATTCCCTATCGTACCGTTGCAGCGCCTTGACGAACGCCCCACAAGACAGGCCACACTGCAGGACATCACCTGCGACAGCGACGGCAAGATATCACAGTATGTGGCAGAGGGACGCATCACATCCACGCTGCCCGTGCATCCGCTGAAGAAAGGAGAACCGTATTACCTCGGAGTGTTCCTTGTGGGAGCATATCAGGAGATACTGGGTGACCTGCACAATCTCTTCGGCGACACCAACGCCGTACACATCTCAATGAAAGACGGACACTACCACATCGACCAGATAATTGACGGCGAGACAGTGGAAGACGTACTCGAATATGCACAGTACGAGGCAAAGAAACTCGTGCGCAAACTTGAGACATGGGTCACCAAGAGCGTGAAGAAGGGAGAACTTACACTCGAAGAAGGCAAAGAGTTCCTGTCAAACTATCGTTCAGGACTCTACGGATACACTTACCTGGAATAGTGCACAGTTCAGAGTTCATAGTGCATAGTTCAGAGTTCATAGTGCATAGTTCAGAGTTCATAGTGCATAGTTCACAGTGCAAATAACGTTTATTTTTTATACATTTTTGTTTCAAAAACATTTACAAACAACATAAATCAGCCATAAATTGTTCTAAATTGACTATAAATTGTTACTGTGTGGGTACACAATGTTAAAGAAATAAAAATGCGAACAAAAAAGTGCTTTATTTTGATATCTGTCAAGATTTTTTTATTAACTTTGCAAATGTAAATCCGGTGGTAAACCCAATCATTGTCCCTTAAATCAATAAATAATACTATAAAAAGAGGAAAACACGGTAAACATTACCACTACAAAAACACACACACTACTAATACTACTCAATAATTCATCGGATCAACAAAATAAGCCCCGCTACCCGAAAGGATAGCGGGGGCAATTTTTATTACGGCTCTTTTTCTATACGAAACATTTTGTCATTCGGCAAAAAATCAGTAACTTTGCACTCGAAAATCAAAGACGTGCGCCAATCTACGATTGACACGCACTATTTACTTCGTGCGATAAACATTGCACTCGAAAATCAAAGACGTGCGCCAATCTACGATTGACACGCACTATTTACTTCGTGCGATAAACATTGCACTCGAAAACAGTAATTTTATGGCAAACTTAAGATTTCAGGTAGTAGCAGAGGCGTTCAAAAAACAGCCAGTTGAGGTGGAGGCTCCAAAGGAGCGTCCGTCAGAGTTCTTCGCAAAGTACGTGTTCAACAAGCAGAAGATGTTTAAATACCTGCCAAAGAAGGTATATGACAAGATGCTTGACGTCATTGACAACGGCGCACCGCTCGACCGCGCCACTGCAGACGAGGTGGCACGCGGCATGAAGAAATGGGCCATGGAGCTGGGCGTGACACACTGCACACACTGGTTTCAGCCGCTCACCGAGACGACGGCTGAGAAGCACGACGCATTCGTGGAGCACGACTGGAAGGGCGGCATGATAGAAGAGTTCGAGGGCAAGAGCCTCGTACAGCAGGAGCCAGACGCTTCTTCATTCCCATCAGGCGGCATCCGCTCTACTTTTGAGGCCCGTGGCTATTCTGCCTGGGACCCTACATCTCCGGTATTCGTTATCGGCGATACATTGATGATTCCTACTGTCTTCATCTCTTATACAGGTGAGGCACTCGACTACAAAACACCGTTGCTCAAGGCCATACATGCCGTGGACAAGGCGGCAACAGCCGTAGTGCATTATTTCAATCCGGAAGTGAAGAAGTGTATCTCCAACCTCGGATGGGAGCAGGAGTATTTCCTCGTTGACGAAGGACTGTACTCTGCACGCCCTGACCTGCTGCTGACAGGCCGCACACTGATGGGCCACTCATCAGCAAAGGACCAGCAGATGGACGACCACTACTTCGGTGCAATACCTGAGCGCGTGGCAGCATTCATGAAAGACCTTGAGATACAGGCACTCGAACTGGGCATACCATGTAAGACACGCCACAATGAGGTGGCGCCAAACCAGTTTGAGTTGGCTCCTATCTTCGAGGAGATGAACCTCGCCATTGACCATAATATGCTCATCATGTCATTGATGAAAAAGGTGGCGCGCAAGCACGGTTTCCGCTGCCTGCTCCACGAGAAGCCTTTCGACGGCGTGAACGGTTCGGGCAAGCACAACAACTGGTCTATATCTACCGACACCGGCATACTGCTCCATGCGCCTGCAAAGGATGAGATTGGCAGCCTACGTTTTGTTACATTCATAGTAGAATCGCTGATGGCTGTATATAAGCATAACGGATTGCTCAAGGCTTCTATCATGTCGGCAACCAATGCCCATCGTCTTGGTGGACATGAGGCGCCTCCGACGATAGTTTCTTCTTTCCTCGGTAAGCAGCTCACAGAGATACTTGACCACCTGGAGCAGACCGACGACGACACCATAGCCATCAGTGGCAAGGCCGGACTGAAACTCGACGTTCCTTCAATCCCAGAACTGCTCATCGACAACACCGACCGCAACCGTACCTCACCATTCGCCTTCACCGGCAACCGCTTCGAGTTCCGCGCACCGGGTTCGGAGGCCAACTGCGCCAGTGCGATGATTGCCCTCAGTGCATCAATGGCAGAGGCACTGGTGAACTTCAAGAAGCGTGTTGACGCACTTATAGAGAAAGGTAAGGACAAGCATGCCGCAATCATCAGCGTGTTGCGCGAGGACATCAAGACCTGCAAGCCCATACGCTTCGACGGCAACGGATACAGTGACGAATGGGTGGAGGAAGCACGCAAGCGCGGCCTTGACACCGAGCGTTCATGTCCACTCATCTTCGACCGTTACCTTGACAAGGAGTCTATCGAGATGTTCGAGAGCCTCGGCATCATGACACAGAAGGAACTTGAGGCACGCAATGAAATCAAGTGGGAGACATACACAAAGAAAGTGCAGATAGAAGCACGCATCTTCGGCGACCTGTCAATCAACCACATCATACCGCAGGTGGTGGCATACCAGACAAAACTGGCGGAGAATGTGCGTGCGCTGAAATCCATCCTTCCCGAAGACGAGTTTAAGGTATCGGCAGCAAGCAACCTCGCGCTCATCTCTGAAATCTCCATGCGAATAAAGGAAATAGAAGAGGGATGTGTGGCTCTTACCGAGGCACGCAAGGTGGCTAATGTCATTGAGTCGCAGCGCGAGAAAGCCATAGCATACCATGACACCGTGGAACCGCTGATGGATCAGATACGCCATCACATCGACAACCTTGAGGCAAAGGTGGACGATGAGGTATGGACACTGCCAAAGTATCGTGAAATGCTGTTCATCAGATAAACAAAGAAATGCAGTTAATAAAAAAGACAATCTATATATTATCGGCCGTGGCAGTTCTTGCAGGATGCAGGAGTGCCGCGGCCGTTGCCAATGGCGGCAAGAAGGACAAGAGTATCGTCATACTCTATGAGAACGACGTGCACTGCGGTATCGACGGCTATGCGAAACTGGCCGGCTTGCGCGATGCCATACGAGACACTGCTGACGTAGCAGTGGTGTCGTGCGGTGATTTCCTGCAGGGCGACATCGTAGGTGCCATATCCCACGGACAGTACATCATCGATATAATGAAAACAGTGGGCTATGATGCCGTGACACTGGGCAACCATGAGTTTGACTACTATGTGCCGCGGTTACGAGAACTGCTTGACGACCTTGGTGCACCTGTCACCTGCGTCAATTTCACCGATGCCGACCACAACAGGATATACCTGCCCTACGTCATGAAGAAACTCAGTGGAAAGACTGTGGCATTCATCGGCGTGGTCACTCCAATAACAATGGTGGCAGAGGAGTTTGCTTTCTACGATAAGGACGGCAGGATGCTATACGACCTCTGTCCTACGGAGGTGTTCAGACAGGTACAGGAACAGGTGGATGCCGTAAAAAGCATGGGAGCAGACTATGTCGTAATACTCTCGCATCTCGGCGAGCGGCCTATTACAATGAACGTCGATTCCCATCTGTTGGTAGGCAACACCACAGGCATCGACGTGGTGCTCGACGGTCATACGCACACCACCATTCCCTCAGAGACTGTCATGAGCCGCGACGGCAAACCCGTACTGATAACACAGGCAGGAACGAAATTCAAGGATATCGGCAAACTCCTCATACAGCAGGGAGGAAGGATGAGCACCACACTGCTACATGCCGACGAGGTTCCCTTCGAGAACATCCACGTGAAGCACACCACAGACAGCATCAAGGCCTTATGCGACGAGGTGACAAGCCAGCCAGTATGCCAGTGTCCCTTTGCTCTGAGGATTCTTGATGACGACGGCAACGAAGCGGTGCGCATGGGTGAGACCAATGCTGGCGACCTGCTGATGGATGCCTTCCGCGAGATGAACGGCACCGACATCGGCATCATGAATGCCGGTTCCATACGCAGCGAACTGCCATACACCACCGGCACGCTGACTCTCGGTAACATCATCGCCATGCTGCCATACGACAACAACGTGGTGACCATCCACGCCACCGGCGAACAGATACTGGAGGTACTGACAAAAGCCACGCGATTCCTACCAAAGCCGTATGCAGACTTTCCACAGGTGTCTGGTTTGAAGTTCACAGCGAATACAGGCACGGGAGTGTCTGACGTGATGGTTCTCGACAAGCAGACGGGTGAATACCTGCCCATCGATCCGCAGCGCACATACAGCGTAGCCACGACCGACTACTGCGTCACCGGCGGCGGACTGCAGTCTGTCTTCAAGCAATGCATCATATCGAAAGGCAAGACACTAACTTATCGTGATATACTGATAAAGTACATCACGGAAAGGCACCACTCCGTAGTGCCGGAGCAGTACCGTAATCCCCAAGGCCGCATTACCGTGAAATAGATATTACTTCAGATACTCGTCATCTCTCGCCAGCACCTTCTCTATCTTGCCTACATACATTGTGTGGAAATCACGCTGAGCATAGTTGGCATCGATGGTATCTTGATAGACAAAGCCACTCTCCTGCAGTTCCGACTGATATAGTTTCTTACACACCAACACCAGTTTCGCCTCTTTGAAATATACCGTGCCGTCTGCATAAACGGGAGTAAGACCTGCCTTCGCCACCTTGTCCTCATCACGTCCTGAAACACTACCGAGATAACCCATCTGTTTCTTGAACGACGCATCCATGACGCATAGTGTGAAAAAACCTTCACGGTCAACAAACTCTTTTGTGTAGCGCGACGGCCGCAGATAGATGACTGCCGTAGGGTCGTTGTGTCCCCACAGGCAACCCAGGTGTCCCCATGAAGCCGTCATTGTATTGCATCCCGACTGCTCGTTGCCGGCAGTCACAAGCATCCATTCACCTCCGATAAGGTTGAACGGATTGAATTTCATCTCTTTGTAATTGATTTCTTTCATAGTGACTATTTGTTTGTTTTCCTTAAAGCCCTCTCCCCTAACCTACTGCAAAGATAATGTATTTTTCTGAAAAGGACAGAGTATTTAAGGAAAAAATTTGCGGAATAGGATTTTTTATTGTAATTTTGTCTTGTTTTTCATATATCCCACTTTATTACAACCACATGTTAGCACTTACCCCACTAATATTTTTCATCTGCGTATATCTCGGTGTCTCCATCGCATTGGGTGATTTCTATAAGGTTCCCATATCCGTGGCGTTCATGTTTACATCAATAGTATCTATATGCGTCAGCAAAGGCACACTGAAACACCGCATCAAGGTATTCAGTCGCGGCGGTGGCTCTGAGAACATGATGCTGATGATATGGATTTTCATACTTGCCGGTGCCTTCGCCAACTCCGCCAAGGAGATGGGCAGCATCAACGACATGGTGAACATCACACTGTCACTCGTACCGTCAGACACCATATATGCCGGACTGTTTCTTGCATCGGCAGTGATCTCGCTGTCGATAGGCACCAGCGTAGGCACCATAGTGGCTGTGATGCCCATCGCCGTAGGCATAAGCGCAGCCATAGGTTCTGGGACACCATACATAGCCGCAATAGTGGTGGGTGGTGCCTTGTTCGGCGACAATCTGTCGTTCATATCCGACACCACGGTATGCGCCACGCAGTCGCAGGGATGTAAGATGAGCGACAAATTCAAGACAAACATGCGCATTGCCGCACCTGCAGCCATGCTCGTACTGATATACTACGCAGTGATGGGTACAGGGGTAAATTCACCGGGTGAACTGCCCAGTGCAAACTTCCTCAAGGTGATGCCATACGTGGTGGTGCTCATCACCGCCATGCTGGGCGTAAACGTACTGATAGTGCTCACACTGGGAATACTGCTGACAGGCATCGTGGGACTGTGTTACGGCGACTACACCGTGACGACCTGGTTCAAGGCACTGGCCGACGGCACCATGGGCATGGGCGAACTCATCATCATCACCATGCTGGCAGGCGGTGTACTTGAGGTGATACGTGCCAACGGCGGCATACGATTCCTGATGGACAAGATTCTCAAGCACGTCCACTCTGAACGCACCGCAGAATTGAGCATCGGTGCACTGGTGAGCGTAGTGGATATATGCACGGCAAACAACACCGTGGCCATCATCACCGTATCAGGCATTGCACGCGATATCAGCAATCGCTTTCATCTCGACCCACGCCGTGTGGCAAGTATCCTCGACACCTTCTCATGTATCATGCAGGGCATCATACCATACGGAGCACAGATGCTGATGGGCGCTGCACTGGCTGGTATCAACCCTGTGCAGATTATACCGCATCTATATTACCCATACATATTGCTACTGTTCTCCATCGCAGCGATAATGATTGGAAGGAGAAATAAGAAAGTGACAGGAAAATAACATTTCTGTTTTCCTGCCACTTCCAAAGAATAAGTTTATTCCAAATCGGTCATTAGGATTTATTTCAGACCTGCCTTCAAACTGCGGATTACCGCAGAGTTGAATCCGGCATGGTCAAGCTCGTTCAAGCCCTTGATGGTTACACCGCCAGGGGTGGTAACCTTGTCGATGGCTTCCTCTGGATGCCATCCGGTTTCTTTCAGCAGCGACACCGCACCCTGCATGGTCTGCAGTGCTATCTGCTTTGCCTGCTGTGGGTAGAAGCCCATCTCGCATCCGCCTTCCATCTGCGCGCGTATGTATCGCATTACGTATGCTATGCCGCATGAAGCCATCATCATGCCGGGACCAACAAGGTTCTCGGCAACCACAAGTGTGTCGCCGCAGAGGTCATAGAGTGCCTTCACCTGTGCAAGAGAATCGTCGGTAGTGTCCTTGCCCTTGGCAATGAAACTCATGCTTGCGCCGAACTCGGCAGCAATGTTTGGTATCACATAGCAGTACTGACCGGCAGTGCCGAGAGTCTCAGCAAGCTTGTCGGTGGTGAAGTTTGCTGCATCAGACACTACGATCTGCTTCTTCAAGTCAAGTGCCGGCTTTATCTCCTCCAGCACCACCGGCATGAGCCATGGCTTCACTACGACGACCACGATGTCGGCATTCTTCACCGCTGCCACGTTGTCGGCAGTGGTGGTGATTGCCGGGTATGTCTCCTTGAACTTGGCGAGCAGTGCCTCGTTCTTGTCTGCAATGGTAAGGCTGACCTTGCCGCTCTTTGCCCATCCGTGGATGAGTGCGCCGCCCATATTGCCGGCGCCAATAACCGAAATATTCATATATTTGAGTGTGATTAATAACTTTTTCAAGATGCAAAATTACTAAAAAAAAACAAGAATATCTTATTCAGATGAAAAAAACTGCATTTTTTTTGTCATTAGGCGGAATTTGACAAAAGAAGATAGCGTTCTTACAAAAAAATGACAACCTTTTTCAGTTAAGGTCAATGGCATATTAATGGAATTTTATTCTCTGCGAGGCACCATTAACGCCCATTAATGCCATAAAATTCACCATAAATTAAATTTGTGGGAAAATTAATGATCATTCGTGACAATTTATGGTACGCCGTAGGCAAGACATTAACGACATTAACGAGTGTCATTAACGGTCTTAACGCAAAAGACTAACAATATGTTATAAAAACAACCATTTCACTGACAAAGTGATTTTTCGCAGTGCCAAAATACTCGCATATTTCAAAAAATCTTTCCCGCAGTTCCGTACAGCGGAAATATAGCGATTTTGTTAATTTCTTTTATATCAGCCATTTAGTTTTTGAGACTTTTTCCTGCCACAGTAATATGCATCATATTACAGTGTAATAGCTGCTTTATTACGATGTAATAGCTATCATATTACAATGCAATAGCTATCATATTACAATGCAATAGCTATCATATTACAATGCAATAGCTATCATATTACCTTCTAAAAGCTGCCCTATTACATCGCCCTCACCATTTCTTCTAACAAAAACCGGGAAAAAGAAGAGCTTCGGAACCAAAAACATGCCTAAAAAGGAGAAACGAAACCATCCCCACATTCTATTTTGCTCCGCAAACCAGAACTTTCCAATCTGACACTTTGCAACAAAATTCCCCGTTTGACAAACATTCTGTCAAACGGGGTATTGTTTTGTTTTGATGTAACGTCAGTCCTGTGAAATCCTGATGAGCCATTGGGAATGGAATTAATTATATTCTACTTTAACGAAATAAATATTTTTCATCGTTAATGCCATGAATATAGACCATTAATGTCATTAATAAACCTATGGCAAAGCATTAACGACATTAACGAATGTCATTAAAGGCATTAACGCAAAAGTAACTGTTCAGCGAATACCATATTAATGGAAATTTATAGATTATAACAAAGACTCCTGTTTTCCTAATTTGAAATTCCATCACATGGTTTACATTTCCTTGTCGAGTCCTGACATTAGGAATTGGTATAAACCCATGAAGCGTATTCCCTTTGTGTCAGTGTATTCCGCTATGTCATTGCCTATGATAACGATTTTTCTGAAACTGTCGTCTATACGCTGCAAGGCATTTAGTTCTTGCTGTTTCTTAAGTTCATTATCAAGGGCATAAGCTGATTGTATGTAGTATTTCTCCATGCCGTTGCTTGCAATGAAGTCAATCTCATAGTGAATGAGTTCGGACTTGCCGTTGCGCATCTCCCGCGATTCTACTACGCCTACATCTACCAGATACCCTCTTATGCGCAGCTCATTATATATCACATTTTCCATAATGTGTGTTGGTTCCTGCTGACGGAAATTCAGTTTTGCGTTTCTCAGGCCTACGTCAATGGCGTAATATTTCTTTATATTCTCGAAATACTTGTTTCCTTTGATATTATAGCGCCTGGCCTCCTCAAACAGAAATGCGTCTTTCAAGCAATCCATATACTTGGATATGGTATCTGGGTCTATCTTGGTAGCCTGTACGTTTCTCAACACATTGCTTATGCGATTGGGATTTGTAAGCGAACCAACAGACGAACACAGAGCGTCAGTCAGTGATGACAGAGCCTCACGGTTTCTTATCTTGTTTCTGTCAATTACATCATCAAGATATGTCTTTTGCCATAAACGCTGCAAGTATGAAACCTTCTGTTCCGGCGTGCGCTGGCGCAACAGTCCGGGCATGCCGCCATAGGTATAGTATTCTTTCCATAGCTCACTGACGGGTTCTGTCCTCTCCGTACAAAACTCTTTGAATGACAGCGGATAGACCCTTACTTCGTCACCGCGTCCACGGAATATAGTTCTGATGTCGTTTGACAAGAAATGTGAGTTGCTTCCTGTTATATACACGTCAACATTGTCCTTTGCATTCAGGCCATTCACAATCTTCTCAAAGCCATCCACCTCCTGTATCTCATCGAGGATGACGTAATAATTTCGTTCGTCATCTTTAATACGACTATACAGATAGTCTTTCAATGTCTTACCGTCAGTGAGGTCGCCATGTTCTTCTTCATCATCAATATCAAACGATATTATTATTACCTGGCTTTCGTCAATGCCCTGTTCCAACAGATAATCCTTGAATATTCTGCTAAGCAACCATGACTTGCCACAACGTCTTGGCCCTGTTATAATCTTCACCTCGCCGTTGTCCATCCTATTAATCAGCTTTCTGAGATATGCTTCCCTCTGTATGTATTTCATGTTTCTATTCGGATTTTTGTGCAAATTTACATAATTTTCCGATTATAACCAAATGTTTATTCGGAAAATTGTGTAAATTTACATAATTTTCCGAATATACAAACAAAAAGTCAGACACTTTTCAACTAAATTCCCCGTTTGACAAACATTCTGCCAAACGGGGAATCATTTTGTTTTGATGTAACGTCAGTCCTGTGAAAACATATTAACGCCATTCGCTCGGTAATTGCGACGCTTTGTTTACGAAGAACGATGAGGAGGATGTTTCTTTGGTCATAAACACAGACGAGCGATGTAGTAGATTAACTTCATCGCTCGTTGGTTTGGTTACTTTGTAGTATTAATCAGCAATCACCATATATATACATAGTTCGTTTGCCTGCCATAATAGGCCTTGGCTACATCCCTTTAGCCCTGTTACGTGTCTTGTAGTGCTTCGTTGGCAGTTGAAACGCCATCTACTATTTGGAGTAATGCTTCCTTTATAAAGTCCTTTATTTCCATAGTTATTCTTCAAACGGATAAGTTTCATCGTAAATGTCGCTGAGAAGTTTTTCCTTATAGAGCCAGTGAGCACCAGGGGCAATGTGCTTGACCTTGTAGCCTTTCAACTTGGCAGAGAGTGAACTGATAGAAGTTTCCTCGCCCTCGTAGCTTATTCTCCGTTCCGATACAATCGTAACGGTTATCGTTGGGTCGTCTTTCCATTGCAGGACATCACCCTTTTGCATTCCCATTTCGTAGAAGTTGAGCGGTGGACGATGAATCTGTGCCTTTGCCGATGCTGCTTTATCGTCATCAGTCAGGTCACTTTCTATTTCGTCGCTCACTTCTTCCGTTACGTCGGTATGGTGGAATAGTTCAAGGATGGCCTTAGCCTGTTCCACCTGTATGCGGAAGAACTCACGGTTAGCATTGATGCGCTGCGGAGCAAAGGCCGTGTGCAGGGCTTTCTCAATCTTGGCGCAGTCGCCTTTCTTCACCTTACAAGCAAACTGGCACTCAAAGGGAACAGGAACGCCCGTTGTATAGAGTTCCTTCATCCTCTTGTCAATATCTTCCTGTGTCGTCATGCCAATCTTCACAAGACCAGGCATTACAGGATTGGTTAAAAGATAAACTATTCCGTATTCCATAAATATACTATTAAATTACCCAATCTCCTACATCAAATTTTAGTGAGACCTTTTCTTTTGTAACCTTTTCTAGTGAGGAAAGATTTAGCCAATATTCATTATAACCAGTTCCTTCTTTGTCCATAATGCATGGAATATAAGGCATCTTAACTGTTCCCTTTATCCCCGCATCCTGAGTGCACAAAGGAATGGCTATTTGAAAAAAGAAATTATTGTATGTTAAACAAAACAGATAGCACGGAACATTCTCTTTACAACCGCTTTTTCGTTTATATACCATACATGCGCCATTAAATGGCTCTACGTATTTATACATCCTAATTGACAAATATAAATTAGGTATCAACATATTTTCACTCATCAACCATTTCAGAGTACTATTAAAATACTTCATCTCTTTTTCGGGCATAATACATAAAGCCATTTTCACAAACACCTTGTATACATCTAATGGGATATAACTTCTTACGCCCTCAACAGTAATCATCTTCCCTTCTCTATCAAGTTCTACTTTTAAATTTTTATCTTCAGGTACAAGATAAATGTCTATTCCATCAGCATTTGCTTTTATCGTTGATTGGGAATTATTTCTATATATCGGCTCTTTCTCTCCCCGGCTGACATGAGAAAATACATGGTATAAGGCCATGAAATTAGAAAATTGACTCTCCATTTTGCAAAATCTCGTATTGCACTTATCACACTCATAAGAGGATTTTAAGACTTTATTCCCAATTGAATGCGGAATAACGTGTGCCTTTTCTTTGAAAAAATCTCTGTTTTCATTTCCACAAAATCTACATCTTTGTGTCTTTGTTTCACAATTCAGCATTATTTCTTTGTCACCACTTACATCATAATAAACCAAACGAGAAAAGTTGGTTTCAATGAATGACAGCTGTGTTTCAAATTTTATCTGCCCCATTCTTTTACGCTTACTTTGTCTTTTCCTTATATAACTTAAACAACTCTGCTACGCACTGGCTTTCCGTAAAGGTGGACTTCACAGGAAAACCATAGGCTTGCATTACGGCACGGTCGTTCTCCTGATGGGCTTTGCGAAGATCTACGGGCATGAGGACAGGGTCATAGAGGTCTGCTAACGAGGTGCCGGTATTCTTAGCACGTGCATCCAGTATCTGTTGGGCCGCTTGCTCTACGCGCTGCCGTTGCTCATTAGTTGGTTGCGGCCAGGGGAAATTATTATAGACAACGCTATTAGAATAGCGATAGTCGCTCTTCAATCTTCCACAAACTGCCCGCATCCAGGCCATGTGAATATTGCTTTCAAGAATGCCGAAATGATAAAGCGTAGCATTTGGAACTATATATAGCTGATTGCTTGCGATGACATCTGGCATGAGATACATCATGGGGATATAACGACGTTTCTCAGAACAAACAGTAGGCACAGCAAGATATTGTGTGGTTGGCTGACGTATCTCAGCAAAGAGTGTCGGGGTGTCGGCTAGTAGTGCAGTGTTCTTACGACTGCTGGCAGCACGCCACTGTTGAACCCGTTCCACTTTCTGGCGGATAATGGAGTTATGTGCGTAGAGCGACAATGGAACATCTTTCAACCAAACACAATATCGCTCAACAGAGTGAAGCATCTCCTGTGCACCGATGAATAGTCGTAAGAATTGCGTAATGCTTGGGTCGGCTGCCACAAGTTCTTCATATTCCGTTTTACTGATAGTATAGTTCCCATCGTCAAGTGCAAAACTACCGTAGTTCATCTGCGACACGTCACACAGGGGAGTGTTACGCTTTTTAACGAACACGTCAGGGGCATCAGTCAAATAGGCATTGATGTGATCCACCTGTTTGCTCTGCCCATTATCGAAGAGCATCTTTGGCGCTATTTCCCTATATCCAAAACCTACAATGACGCAGTGTACATGGGCTTTTAGGGTTGCCTCACTATCCCATCGGAACGTGCGATGAGCAAAGTTGATTGACACCCCTTCGTCAAATAGTTTCTCCCATAGTGACGCAACTTGTTCACCTTGACAGATACTATTTGTAGAAACGAAAGCTGCTTGGCAATTGCGGTTGTGTTGCATCACATTGGTTGCTTTCTTATACCAACAGCAGACATAGTCCATATTGCCAACGTTTTGCCATTTGGAACCGAAAATAGTGATAATATCCTTTTTCTGTGAATCCGACATCTGACGTGCTCCCACAAAAGGTGGATTACCAATAATATAGTCATAACGAACTTCATATCTCTTTACTTCGGGTTTTGCGTTGCCATCGAAACTTTTAGTCACAACATTCAGTTCATCATAATCAACTATGGGTTCACTTGCGACTGTCGGTTCAGGTTCAACAATCAAATGGACATTGTTGGCATGTATAGTCGGTATGTCAGACTTCTCTTCTATAACATCCCAGTCCATTCTAAGAGCATTTCCTTCACGAATGTTGTGGTAGGGCTTTAACGGCAAGAATTCCATATCACGCTTGATGATTTTTTCTGTCTCACGAAGCATCTGAGCCTCTGATATCCATAGGGCCGTTGTGGCTACGGTCACAGCAAAGTCGTTGATCTCTATACCATAGAACTGCTGAATGCTTACCTTGACTGGGTTCACTTCTTCAAAGCCGAGGAATGCCTGGCCGTGATAGCGTTCACGGATGCACTCATTCTCCAAGCGACGGAGTGAAAGATAAGTCTCTGTAAGGAAGTTGCCTGAACCACAGGCCGGGTCAAGGAAAGTCAGCGAGGCCAAGCGGTCTTGGTAAGCGTCAAGCTTCTTCTGCCGTTGTCGCTCAACTTTTTCTTCCAGTATCTCGTCCAATTCACGGCGTAAGTCATTCAAGAAAAGCGGGTCGATGACTTTATGTATGTTCTCGATGGAAGTGTAGTGCATGCCACCACTCCGTCGTGTCTCTGGATTAAGCGTACTTTCAAACACCGCTCCAAAGATAGTTGGCGATATTTCCGACCAATCGAAGTCAAGGCTGGCATTCTGTAAAAGAGCAGCCTTAAGTTCTTCGGTGAACTGAGGAATTTCTATTTCCTCTTCAAACAGTCCTCCGTTAGTGTAGGGGAAGGCTTTTAAATCGTCTTTAAGATACCTACTACGCTTCTCTGGCGGTGTGTTCAACACTTCAAAGAGGTCACGCAAAGCACGACGCATATCCTCGGCCTCATAGCGAACAAGGAAATCATGAAACTGCTCATGCGTGAAGATTCCTGCGTCCTCAGCATAAAGACAGAATACAATGCGGACACATAGGATATTGAGCCAACGGAGTGCTTCGGGGCTATTATCATCGTATTGCTTCAAAAGAGCCTCATAAATCTTGCCAACTATCTCACCAGCTTGCATAGAGACTTGCATCTCCTTGCTAAGATGCTCGTTTTTGGCATCAACAAGGAACATCAGGCGATAATACTCTTTACCCAAATTCTCCAAGAGAATCTGTTCAGGTTCCCCATTTGGCTGCTCCATGTCATAGACAAGAAACTCAGCAAAGTTGCAAGTAACAATCCAACGAGGATGCTCAGAAACCGGAAGCGATACTACGTAACGACGGGCTTGTTGGAAGGGATTAAGCAGAGAGCCGTCGCTTTGACGGATGCCTGCACGAAGATCCTTCCCCAAGGATTTCTGCTCAATCAGTACTCGGGTAGAGCGAATACGGCCATCTATAAAGTTGGAGGCATCTACCATTCGATGGTCTTCAAAAGTGATAAAGCCATCCGATGGTGTTTCAATGCCAAAGACATTTGTAAGCAAGTCAATCCAGAAGGGTTGCGACTCGCCCCTCTCATATCCTCTGCCTTTCCACCGCTCTGCAAATTCAGCTGCAGCCATAGCCATTTGTTTTTCTGTTTTCATATCGCTTGCCTTGGGTTTTCAATTATGGGCACAAAGTTACTCAATTTTATTGAGTATTAGGCGAAATCTGTACAAAAAATGCTAAAATCGAGAAGATTTAATGAAATAATCATAACTCATGCAAATATTTTTGCATCAATATTACTTAAATATGCCGCATATATACTAAATAGCATTGACTCAAGCAAATCTTTTTGCGTGAGTTGGACCAATTTTTAATTATTTATATGTTATGTTTGGTTCACTCTCGACGGCACTCGTCTGAGCGGCAAGCCTACACTGCCAGGCATATACATTAACGGAAAGAAAAAAATCGCGATTAAGTAAAAATGGAAAAGAAAGAATACACAAAGCCCGATATATGGCAGATAGAGATGCAGAACTACCTGCATTTACTAATAGGCAGCGAAGAACCCACGCAGCAACTGCCAATCTACGACGACGAGATGGAAGATGAGGAGGATGTGATGTAGCCTTGCATCTTTGCAACCCAGTTGCGACAGATTCGTAGTACCTTCGCACTCGGAAAAAAAAATGTTCTTGTAGAGAATTTCAAATAAAAAGGCTTTATCTATTGCTTATTTGAAAGAAAACACTTATCTTTGCAACATCAACCAAGCTGGTGATATGCGTAAGATATGCACGATAATAGATGATAATAGTGACATTATAGTGAAACGCTGGAATGAATATTTTGGCAATTAACAAATAGAAAGGGAGAATATCATGAAATTAGTTGCAATTAGATTTGACGGTGACCATATATATGGGATAGACAGCGCTGGCAAGGAGTTCAAGCAATCACTGTTGTGGTATCCGAAACTTCACAATGCTACAGATGAGGAAAGGGTGGCATATACTATTGGGATTGACGGGATACACTGGAGAAACATTGACGAAGACATCAGTTTTGAGAGTTTCGAATATGAGGATGCAGAACCAACAGCCATACAACTGTTCTTCCTCACACATAGGGATGTTGACACAGCAGCGTTCGCACATTCTGCCGGCATCAGCCCTTCAGAACTGCGCCGTTATATAAATGGTTTTGCAAAACCTTCCAGAAAATGCGAAGCGGATATCATTGCTTGCATCGACAAGATGCAAGGAAATGCGATTAGCAAAAGAATATAATTCTACTTTATAATAATTCTACTTTATAACTTTTGTGCGTTATCCTTTTCCTATGCGCACACATTTGCCGGCTAATGACAGGATACAAAAAAAGCCAGACATACGGCAACAATGCCGAATGTCTGGCTTAATCTTTATTGTCAGCATCAAGGCTGCGGGAAACTACACCTTGATTTCTACCTCTACACCTGAAGGGAGGTCGAGCTTCATGAGAGCGTCGATGGTCTTCGTGGTAGAAGAGTAGATGTCAATCAGACGCTTGTAGTCTGAGAGCTGGAACTGCTCACGGCTCTTCTTGTTTACGAAGGTTGAGCGGTTCACGGTGTAGATGCGCTTGTGTGTTGGGAGTGGAATAGGACCACTAACGATAGCGCCTGTAGCCTTAACGGCCTTTACGATTTTCTCTGCTGACTTGTCAACGAGTGTGTGGTCGTATGACTTCAGCTTGATACGAATTTTCTGACTCATGTTTTTTTTAATTGATAATTGATAATTGAAAATTGATAATTATATGCTGCCGCTAAAGAGTCATTTGCTCAGCGACAGTAATCCGCCCCCTCCCCTTGGGAGGGCAGGGGGTGGGTTTTTATTTACACCAAGTCAGCGCGACCGCCGGCCTCCTCAAGGATAGTCTTGGCGATAGATGCTGATACTGGCTCGTGGTGATCGTACTCCATAGAAGAAGTAGCGCGACCAGAAGTGATGGTACGCAGAGCGGTTACATAACCGAACATCTCTGCCAATGGAACCATTGCCTTCACGATCTTGGCACCTGAGCGTGCATCGTCCATGCCCTGTACCATACCGCGACGCTTGTTCAAGTCGCCGATAACGTCACCCATGCTCTCTTCTGGAGTAACAACCTCTACCTTCATGATAGGCTCCATGAGGCAAGGACCTGCCTTAGGACATGCGTTCTTGAAGGCGTTACGTGCTGCGAGCTCGAATGAAAGCTGGTCAGAGTCAACTGGGTGGAACGAACCATCGATAAGTGTTACCTTCAGGCCTGTTACAGGATAGCCACCGAGTACACCGTTCTTCAGACAGTCCTCGAAGCCCTTCTGCACTGCAGGGATGAACTCCTTAGGCACGTTACCGCCCTTCACCTCGTTGATGAACTGCAGGTCGCCCTCGGTGTAATCCTCGTCCTTAGGACCGATGTTGACGATGATGTCGGCGAACTTACCGCGACCACCAGACTGCTTCTTATATACCTCGCGGAGGTTGACCTCCTGAGTGATAGCCTCTTTGTAGTTAACCTGTGGCTTACCCTGGTTACACTCTACCTTGAACTCACGCTTCAGACGGTCGATGATGATGTCGAGGTGAAGCTCACCCATACCAGAGATGACGGTCTGACCAGACTGCTCGTCGGTACGTACGGTGAATGTTGGGTCCTCCTCGGCGAGCTTAGCGAGACCGTTGTCAAGCTTAGCGATGTCGGCCTGTGACTTAGGCTCAACGGCGATAGAGATAACGGTGTCAGGGAAGGTCATAGACTCCAGTACGATTGGCTTGTCCTCAGCACAGAGGGTGTCACCAGTACGGATGTCCTTGAAACCTACGCCAGAACCTATATCACCAGCTGCGATTTCCTCTACAGGGTTCTGCTTGTTAGAGTGCATCTGGAACAGACGGCTCACGCGCTCCTTCTTGCCAGAACGTGGGTTGTAAACGTATGATCCAGCGGTGATCTTACCTGAGTAAACGCGGAAGAATACGAGACGACCAACGTATGGGTCGGTAGCAATCTTGAATGCGAGAGCTGATGTAGGCTCATCCTCAGATGGCTTACGATCTTCCTCTTCGTCAGTGCTTGGGTTGGTACCAACGATGTTCTCTGTATCCATTGGAGAAGGCAGCAGAGCACAAACGTAGTCGAGCATGGTCTGCACACCCTTGTTCTTGAATGAAGAACCACAGAGCATTGGAACGCACTCGAGTGCGATGGTACCCTTGCGGATAGCCTTGATGATTTCCTCCTCAGTGATGGTAGAAGGATCCTCGAAGTACTTCTCCATGAGAGCATCGTCGAAGTTTGCTGCAGACTCAAGGAGCTTGTCGCGCCACTCGTTACACTCGTCAACGAGGTCAGCAGGGATGTCCTCTACGTCATAGTCAGCACCCATGGTCTCATCGTGCCACAGGATAGCCTTCATCTTGATGAGGTCAACAAGACCCTTGAAGTTCTCCTCAGCGCCGATAGGCACACAGAGAGGAATTGGGTTAGCACCCAGAACGTCCTTCATCTGCTGAACCACGTCGAAGAAGTTTGCACCAGAGCGGTCCATCTTGTTCACGTAGCCGATACGAGGAACGTTATACTTGTCAGCCTGACGCCATACAGTCTCAGACTGTGGCTCAACGCCACCTACTGCACAGTATGTAGCCACGGCACCGTCGAGCACACGCAATGAACGCTCCACCTCAGCGGTGAAGTCAACGTGTCCCGGAGTGTCGATGAGGTTGATCTTGTACTGCTTTCCGTCATAGTTCCAGAAACATGTTGTAGCAGCAGATGTGATAGTGATACCACGCTCCTGCTCCTGCTCCATCCAGTCCATTGTAGCGCCACCCTCGTGCACCTCACCGATCTTGTGAGTCTTACCGGTGTAGAAGAGGATGCGCTCAGAAGTTGTTGTCTTACCGGCATCGATGTGAGCCATGATACCGATGTTACGAGTCAAATGCAAATCGTGCTTAGCCATTTCTTATTTTCCTCCTTAATTTTAGATTAGAAACGGAAATGTGCGAATGCACGGTTAGCCTCAGCCATGCGGTGCATGTCTTCCTTACGCTTGAAGGCACCACCCTGGTTGTTATATGCGTCCATGATTTCAGCAGCGAGCTTTTCAGCCATGCCCTTACCACCGCGCTTGCGAGCGAAAGAGATAAGGTTCTTCATTGAGATAGACTCACGACGGTCTGGACGTATCTCTGTAGGCACCTGGAAGGTAGCACCACCGATACGACGGCTCTTTACCTCAACATGTGGAGTGATGTTGTCGAGGGCCTGCTTCCAAATCTCGAGAGCTGGCTTCTCCTCACTCTTCATCTTCTCACCCACGGTCTCGAGGGCTGCATAGAAAATGTCATAGGAAATGTTCTTCTTACCATCAAACATAAGATGGTTAACGAACTTAGACACCTTAGTGTCATTGAACACTGGATCCGGAAGGATCACGCGTTTCTTTGGTTTTGCTTTTCTCATTTGTTGTTTTAATTGCTGTCGTTTCCAAAACGACTGATGTTGGTTGTTTGTTTCCGGTCTTCAACGCTCCCTCCGGAGCATTTACTCAACCAGCTTTTAGTTAAGATTAAGAGTTAAGACTTAAGATTTATAAAAACATACCGGTCGCTGCCGGCTAATTCTTAATTCTCTATTCTTAATTACTTTCTTACTTCTTCACAGCCTTAGGACGCTTAGCACCGTACTTAGAGCGACGCTGTGTGCGGTTAGCAACACCAGCGGTATCGAGAGTACCGCGAACGATGTGGTAACGTACACCTGGCAGGTCTTTTACACGACCGCCGCGCACCAGCACGATAGAGTGCTCCTGCAGGTTGTGACCTTCTCCTGGGATGTAGGAGTTTACTTCTTTTGAGTTCGTCAGACGAACACGGGCTACCTTACGCATAGCCGAGTTAGGCTTCTTAGGGGTAGTTGTATACACACGCACGCACACACCACGACGCTGAGGACATGAGTCCAGAGCTGGTGACTTGCTCTTGTCTACAAGTACCTTTCTGCCTTTTCTTACCAATTGTTGAATTGTAGGCATTTTGTTTTTGTTTTTTTGTTATTATTTATTTTGTTTTGTTTGTATTCCAATGTATTACAGTGATATGTGAACGTTATCACATACACTGAATTTCTGCCTTTCGTAGTGTTTTCTCAACATGCGAAAGGGCGAAAATCGGGTGCAAAGGTACGACTTTTTTCTGTAACCACATAATTATATAGCAAAAAAGTTATATCTGCAATGCCGATTTTATGCAGATATAACTTTCGTTAAGATATTTTAACTATAACCCTATATCTATTTCACTTCAATTTCATATTCTCCCACATTGAGTGTCTGCATGGTGTTTGTGTTTTTGTTCCACCATTCCAACTGGTCGTTGTCAAGCTGGATGGCTATGGTTTTTGTTTCGCCTGCTTTCAGTGCCACACGCTGGTATGCACGCAGTGTCTTTATAGGGCCGTCAGTATCGCCTGGCTTTTTCAGATATACCTGTACTACCTCTTCGCCGTCACGCTTACCGGTATTGCTTACACGTACCTGAACATAGCATCCGCCCTGGTATGGGTCTGACCGCTCAAGAGTTTTCTCGAATGTGGTATATGACAGTCCGTGACCGAATGGGAACAACGGCTCACCGTGGAAATATCGGTAGGTGCGTCCTTTCATCGTATAATCAAGGAAGTCGGGCAGCTGCGAGTCGTCTTTGTAGAATGTCACTGGCAGTTTACCAGATGGGTTTACATCACCGAAGATGACATCGGCAATGGCAGTGCCTCCTTGTTCTCCTGCATACCATGCCTGCAGCATACCGTCGCATCGTGTGGCTTCGGGAGTCAGTGCCACGGCACCTCCAGAGCAGTTTACAAATACGATCTTCTTACCGGCATCGGCCAAAGCCTTCACAAGGTCACGCTGGCTTTGCGGCAGTTCGATGCTGGTGCGGTCGCCACCTTTGAATCCCGGTGCGTCAACTTTCATCTCTTCTCCTTCCAAGGCAGGCGATATGCCGCCGACAAAGATGACGTAGTCACATCCCTTGGTCTGTTTCACAATGTCGTTTACTGTCAATGCAGATTTTATTCCGAGATCAAACTTCATGGTAGCTATGGCTGAGTGCTGCAGGTATTCAATCACCATGTGATATTCCTTGCCAGCCTCAACGTTAAGGTTTTGCACCAGTTTCTGCATTCTCTCTCGTGAGCGGAACTGGTTATATATGGTGTCACCGTCCCATATTACACGCATTCCGTCGTCGCATGACAGTTCCATGAGCAGTGTTTCTGTAGCCGTTGCTTTGTAAACACCTTCGTATCGTGCAGAGAATTCCTCAAGGTTCACTCCAGGAGCGAATACAGTAGCGCCTCCGTTGTCAAGGCTTATCGGTGCGGTGTAATCCACTGTCGCTACTGGTTCTCCGCTTAGTTTGGTATTGTTGAAATAAGTGCCGGTCATGCCTTTCTTTCCGCTTTTGTTGACGAAGTTGCCATAGCGGCTGATGAGCACCTCATTGTTGACGAAACCAGCGCCCTCGATGTATTTCACGTTCTTTGCCTTTGACTGTATGCCCTCCAGGATGTTGACAGTCTTTGTGGCAAAACCTGAGTAGTTGCCCCACAGCATGAGGCTATCCTTTGCGTTTGGTCCGACCACTGCAATCTTGGCTTCCTTGCTAAGCGGCAGGATATTGTTGCGGTTCTGCAGCAGCACCACTCCCTGTCGTGCAGCCTCGAGTGCCAGCGCTTTGTGTTCGTCTGATGCAACACAGTTCTCAGGAATGTGTGTCCATATCACGAAATCATCAGAATCGAAGTCGCCTACTTCAAAGCGAGCCTTCAGCAGTCGCACCACGCTGGTGTCTATCTGTGCCTCTGTTATCTGTCCGGCCTTCACTGCATCGGGCAGACTCTTGTAGTTGCCACCGCACTCCACGTCGGTACCGCTGATTACAGCCTTTGCAGATGCTCCCTTTGCATCATCGCTGACCTCGTGGCGTCCTTTTATCCAGAAGTCGCCTATGGCGCCGCAGTCAGACACCACCAGTCCGTTGAAGTTCCATTCATTACGCAGTATCTGCTGCAGGTAGCGGTTGTTACCACAGCATGGGTCTCCGTCTATGCGCTGATATGCGCACATCACCTCGCGTACGTTGCCTTTCTGCACAAGCGCCTTGAAGGCTGGCAGGTATGTCTCCCACAGGTCGCGCTCAGGCAGCTGCTGGATATCAAACGAGTGGCGGTTCCATTCCGGCCCGGAATGCACGGCAAAGTGCTTGGCGCATGCAAGGAGCTTATAGTATCGTCCGTTGAGTTTTCCCGTCTTGAGGTCAGTGCCCTGCAATCCTGCCACTACGGCCAGTCCCATTTTCTCAGTCAGATATGGGTCTTCGCCGTATGTCTCCTGTCCGCGTCCCCATCGAGGGTCACGGAAGATGTTGATGTTTGGAGTCCATACGGATGTGCCTTGGTAGCGTGTTATCATGCCGGCGTGTCGTGCCTGGGTGTTCTTCACGCGCATCTCGTCGCTTACGGCGTCAAACACTTTATATACCAGTTCGTCGTTCCATGTTGCCGCCATCATCATCGTTATGGGGAACACAGTGGAATAACCGTTACGGCCAACGCCGTGCAGTCCCTCACTCCACCATTCATACATGGGCACGTTGAGTCGTTTCACGGCCGCTGAGCCGTTCATCATTATCTGTGCTTTCTCCTCCAGCGTGAGGCGCGAACAAAGGTCGCGGGCACGCTCTTCGGCAGACAGACGAGGGTTCTGATAGGGCAGTGTCTCAGCTGTCAGCGATATAGAGAGATTAAACAAAAACAGTAGTGCCGCCATGCGTGTGGCAACACATGATAGGTTGGTTTTCATATTGTTTATATTATACTTTTATTCAGTTTAGGTGCAAAGTTACTCAAAAGTTGTGAATATGCAAAACTTTTCTTTACAAAAGGAAGTTTTTTCCCCCATCAATAGCACAAAAACACATATTTTTTGTAATTTTGCATTCATGAACGGTATATATATAAATAAGGAGAAATGTACACGTTGCGGCCGTTGTTATATGGTGTGCTCGTCATACGTGCTCGCACAGGATGGAAAGGGCAGTGAAATAGAAGTGGTGCGCCCCGACATGTGCATAGGTTGTGGTCAGTGTGTCTGTGTCTGTCCGACGGAGGCTTTCCATCATTCTGGGTTTGAGGACGGCAGCATAAGGAAGATAGAGCGCGAACTGTTGCCGTCGCCGGAGGGCGTGCTCGAACTGATACGCTCGCGGCGTAGCAACCGTACCATGACAGACAAGGACATTCCACAGCGCAGTCTCAACATGATACAGGAGGCTGCACGATGTGCTCCAACGGCAGAAAACAGCCGTAACGTCACCGTGCGTTTAATCACTGACGGCGAGCTGCTGAGTAAGATAGAAAACAAGGTCATGCACCATTTCATGATGCTTGCCAAACCATTGATGTGGAAACCTGTCAAGGCATTACTGCAGCGTTTCTCTCCAACACTTTACAAACAGGCGCTTGAACTATCGTTGATGAACGAAAAACGGCAGCGGGGACTTCGCCCCGCCACCGTTGACTGTCGTGCTATATTGCTTATCACAGCCCCGAAGAAATCACGCTTCGGTTATCAAGACTGTAACCTTGCTTATCAGAACGCTTCGCTCATGGCTGAGAGCCTTGGCGTGAGTCAGGTTTACCTTGGATTCGTACAGACAGCCTTCGAGATGTGGGGAGTGAAGAAAACCGCACGTCTGCTCGGACTGCCGAAGCGCGAAAAGGTGTTTGCCATCATGGCTCTCGGTATGCCTGCACTAAGGTATGACCGCTATGTGTCACGTCAGAAGAACATGTAGCAGATGGCAATGGCTGCAATGATTCCCGCAAGGTCTGCAAGCAGTCCGCAGGCCACGGCATGACGTGTGTGGCGTATGCCTACGCTGCCGAAATATACTGCTAATATATAGAAGGTAGTGTCGGTACTTCCCTGGAAGATACATGACAGGCGTCCGATGAATGAATCAGCGCCGTATGTGGTCATGGCATCCACCATCATTCCGCGTGCGCCACTTCCCGACAGCGGTTTCATCAGTGCCGTTGGCAGTGCACCAACGAAGTCTGCATCTATGCCACAGGCCACCACGCACCATTTTATTCCGTCAATGAGCCAGTCCATCGCGCCAGAGGCACGGAACACGCCGATGCCCACGAGGATGGCGACGAGGTAAGGGATGATGCGCACGGCGGTGGTGAAACCGTCCTTTGCCCCTTCAATGAAGGCGTCATAGACGTTGATTTTCTTTCTTACACCGGCAAGGATGAAGCCAACGATGATGGTCAGCAGAAGTATGTTGGCAACAGAGGTGGAAACGACATTCATCATTTCCTTGTCCATCTGTGAGAATCCCCAGATGATACCGGCAACGGCAAGGCACATGCAGCCAAGAGTGAGCATCAGCACCTTGTTGAAAAGGTTGATGCGCTGGTATAGGCATGTGATGATGATACCAGCCAACGTGGCGAAGAATGTGGCAAGCAGTATTGGGATAAAGACATCCGTAGGCTGTGCCGCTCCCATTTGCGCGCGGTACACGAGAATGCTGACGGGTATTAATGTCAACCCCGACGTGTTGAGCACGAGAAACATAATCATGGGGTTAGTGGCAGTGTCTTTCTTCGGATTAAGAGTCTGCATCTGTTCCATGGCCTTCAGTCCGAGCGGAGTGGCAGCATTATCCAATCCCAGCATGTTGGCGGCAATGTTCATGAAAATGCTGCCAGTCACAGGATGCCCCTTCGGAATGTCAGGAAAGAGTTTGCAGAACACCGGTGACAACAGACGTGCTATGACGTTTACCACGCCGCCCTTCTCTCCTATCTTCATTATGCCGAGCCACAGCGAGAGTACGCCTGTAAGTCCAAGTGAAATCTCGAAGGCTGTCTTTGATGAATCAAACGTAGAGTTCATCATGTTTGGGAACACCTCTACATCGCCCATGAAGATGAGCCTGACAAGTCCGATGATGAAGGCAATCACGAAGAAAGCCACAAAAATGTAATTCAGTACCATTATTTATAGGTTGTTAATTATTTTCTGAGAAAAAAGCGTTGCGGTTGTCACCCGATAGGAACTCGTAACCGAAACGGCAGCGCACACATTCTTTCTTGTCGCAATATTCTTTCTTTAACTGTATGAGAGCCTGTGTGTCGCCAGCATTGTTCACTTCCATGCCGCAGTCCTGCCACATGCGTATTATCTTGTTGTCCTCTGCATGCATTGATTCAAGAAGGCTAAAGGCCCGCTCGCATAATTCTTCTTTGGCATGGTGGCGGCCGTATGCGAATATTGTGGGCACAGCGGTGTTTATTATGAGGAGGTCGAGTTTCGAACCTTTTATGTCATATAGTTTGCTGATAGCATCTACGTCTTTGCATGCAAGCAGTTCGCTCAGTCCCGTACGACGCTCGTAATACATCTTAGCCAATTGAAGCAACCGTACATGAGCGAAATTCTGCGGACGTGTCCTCAGGTATTTCCACTGTGATGCATCCATCGGTGTCAGTCCGAATTTCGTCGCAAGGTATTTGTATTCCTTGGAATAACGCTCCTCAACCTTGTCGAGCAGTCCTGCCTGCCCAATGAACATCGCCTCTATCTGGAAAAGGTCGTCGCGATGATGAGCCACAGCCTGCATGGGCATGTGGCGCATCCATGTCTCAAATGCTTCTCCGTTTATGCTGAATCCGAAATTCCGCGCCAGCGTTGCGAAGTAACCGTCTTCCCATGATCCTCCCATAGTTTTTACGCGTTCCTCCATGGCACGGGTCTTTTGTTCAAGGCGCTCTGACTGCAGTGCATTCAGCCAGGAATGTACTTTTAGCCGAGGCAAATGTGGTATTATACTATAGCATGAAGGAAACAACTCCGTATTCAGCAACATCTCGTAATTCTCGCGCAGATCGTCGGGAACAGGTATCTCCACAGTCGTCAACGTGCTTCCGTCAGCCGTTTCTACGTTTATGTCGGCTACTTCAACCACATGGAGTATGACATTGTTGTATGCAGGGTCACTGTCATGGTGGTGCCGGTACCAGTCGCTTGCCTTCAAGTGCACCTCCACATTGCCGACCCACAACATTCCGTCTATCTTTACCTTGGCATTAAAGAAATCCGGACCACCGTCTGTGTGGTTATACAGTCCAGGATTTATCACCTCTACGGTTTTTCCATCGGTTGTGCGCAATGTTCCCAGTGGAAACATCTTGTGCTTCCATGTATAGTGCAAAAGCCTTTCCATCACTCACCTCTCTCCCTCATCTTACGTTGATATTTGCTTTCATGGTGGGGACGTTCGGCTTTTGAGGCTTCATCAATAAGTGTCTCCTCTCCTTTGGAGGCGGTGGAGGCAGAGCATCCCTCTACTATCAGCACGAACTCGCCTTTGGGTTCGTGCTCGTTGAAATGCGCCAGCACCTCAGCGATGGTGCCGCGCACGCTCTCTTCATGTATCTTGGATATCTCGCGGCATGCACTCATGTGACGTTCCGTGCCAAATACCTCGCAGAACTGCTCAAGGGTCTTGACCACGCGGCGCGGCGACTCGTATATTATCATCGTGCGTGGTTCTGCGGCAAGTTCCTTGAGGCGTGTCTGGCGGCCTTTCTTCTGTGGAAGGAAACCTTCGAAGCAGAATCGGTCGCATGGCAGTCCGCTGCTGACGAGTGCCGGCACGAAAGCCGTTGCTCCGGGCAGTGTCTGCACCTCGATGCCTGCCTCCACAGCCTCGCGCACGAGATAGAACCCCGGGTCGCTGATGCCTGGTGTGCCGGCATCGGTGATGAGGCATACCATCTCGCCGCCTTTCAGTCGCTCTATGACCGTGGCGGTGGTGCCGTGCTCATTGAATTTGTGGTGCGCCATGAGTCGCTTGCCACTGATGTCAAAATGTTTCAGCAGCAGTCCGCTGGTGCGCGTGTCCTCACAGAGTATAAGGTCTGCCTCCTTCAGCAGTCTTACGGCGCGGTATGTTATGTCCTCCAGGTTTCCTACCGGAGTGGGAATAAGGTATAGCATTACTCGTATGGTTATTTCAGAAGGCAAAGTTACATAAAAATCCTCAGACTGCCAAATCGATTATTTGTATTTTGCATATATTTCTCTGCTTTTGCGACAGAATAACAGGTCATTTCTGACTTTTGTCGCATTATGAGGCGTTTGTCGCATGCTGCGAAACGCAAAAAGAGGGAATTAATTGGGTGTGACGAGAAGTTGCAGTAACTTTGCACTCGGAAATCAGAAACAAATAAAACATATATAATTATGAAACTTACATCACTTTTTATCATCGCTGCAATGGTAGCAGCTTTCAAGGCAGTAAAGAACCTCGTGGCTCAGTTTGAAGCAGAACGTGAACAGGCAATGAATGCACACGTAAACAGCTTGTGGTGCGACATGCAGTATGGTACATTAAGATAAGGGAGTGTGTAGAGTATAAAGTATAGAGTATAAAGTTTAAAATATAAAATATAAAGAAAGGAAAAAAGTTATGAAACAGTTTAAGATTTTTTCAGCAGCATTTGTTATGGCATTCGCTATGTCAATGAATTGTGAGGCCGCTAGGAACCTTCCAGAGACTACAAAACCAGAGGCCGCAAAGGCACGAATGATGACAATGCAAAGGATGTCAGAGGCCCGTGGAGCGACACCAATACGGGTTGTCATTGGAAGAGGGGAGGCAGCCCATATGGTAGATATGAGAGGACAAGACTACATACAAAATGTTAAGGGAGGAAAGAAAAGCTATTATGTATTGAAGAAGTAGTAAACGACTACAAAAAGAAAGTGTCACACTTACGCAGCGTGACACTTTTATTGTTTCTATGAACTACTGATTTTGCGTCTCTGCCACTGTAGTCGTGGCCTCCGCAGACTCTTCGCTTTCCTTCGTTACATACTTTTTCCAGTAGGCTATAATGATGGTAGTGGCCGGCAGTGCTATTATCAGTCCGATAAAGCCGAGTAGCGCACCCCATATTGACAGCGACAGCAGCAGTACGGCAGGGTTCAGTCCCATCTTCTTGCCCATTATCTTCGGTATCACTATCGATTCGATTATCAGCTGCACGATGCAGAACACGGCAACCACCATGCCCAGCACCACCCAGTAGTTCTGTCCGGTCTCTGCAGCCTTCATGGCAGCGAGGAACGCACCGGGTATCAATGCCAACGTATGCAGGTATGGAACAAGGTCCATGATGCCGATGAGTATGCCGAGACCTATCGCCATAGGCAGTCCGATGATAGAGAAGCCGATGCAGAAGAGTATGCCCATAATCATTGCCACCAGTCCCTGGCCGCGGATGTAGTTGTTCAGCGCTACCTCCACGTCGCCTGCCAGTTCTTTCCAGAACGGACGCACCGACTTCGGGAATATCGTTATCCATTTCTCTGACAGATATTCATAGTCGAGCAGTATGAAGAACATATACAGCAAAGTGATTGCTGAGGCTATGATACTAAGTATTATGCTCATGGTCTCGCCCAGGAAACTGAACAGCCGTGGTGCAGCTTCCTTTATTGCATTGGTGAAGTTGTCCGACTTCAGGAATTTCTCTATCTCGCTGCTGTTCTCCGACATCCACCACTGTATGGCATCAGGGAAGTTCTTAATGTGCGTGGCATTGTGCAGGTATTGCGTAGCAAGGCGCGTGAAAGCACCGAACTGCTCCACCATAGGCGGTATGATAAGCCATACTATGCCCGTAAGCACTGCTATCACCACCAGCATGGCAATGATGATGCTCACTGCCCTTATCTTGACCTTCATCCTGTATTGGATGAATTTCACCAAAGGGTAGAGTAGGTATGCAAACAGCCATGCTACGACAAACGGCAGCAATACTGCGCTGAGATACTTCACTATAAAGAATGCTGCAATCACGGCAGCCACTGCCAGCACCCACCGTGCCATGCGGTCAAAGGTAATCTTTCCTTCTATCATCGATGTTTATGATTATAAGTTATAGTTCAGAAAAAGGGGGGAAACGCTATATGCTGACTGCAAAGTTACAAAAAACTTTTCGTAACGTGAACTGTTTAGTTAAAAAACGCTAACATTTCAACATCTTTTCACAAATTATGCTGATAATTCAAGAAAAAGTAGTACCTTTGCACCGCTTTTCAGCACAAAGTGTATGGAAAGTCATTAAATAGGTTGATCCGCTAGCTCAGTTGGTAGAGCACAACACTTTTAATGTTGGGGTCTTGGGTTCGAGCCCCAAGCGGATCACAAAAAAGAGATGCAGCATATTTGTTGCATCTCATTTTTATTCCTTCTGGATTTCTCTTCTATGGGGTATGGTTGTATTCGCTTTGCTAATTTTCCTCCATTCCCGCACATTCTTCTATGTTGTAGCGCGGACGGGATTTAACTTCCTTATATACCTTGCCTACGTATTCCCCCACTATGCCAAGCGCCATGAGCAGGCATCCGGTGCAGAACCATACAGATACCATGAGTGATGACCATCCCGGTACTGCGTTTCCGGAACACCATGTATATATTACCCATGCCAGTATGCCGAAGGATATGAGCAGGAACACCAAGCCCATATACAATACGGCATGTATGAGACTCAGTGAGAAACTCGTGATGCCGTCAAAAGCCAGAGAACACATGCGCACCAGTCCGTAATGCGTTTCGCCTGCCTTGCGCGGTCGGCGGTTGTAGGTCACGACGGCTTGCTTATAGCCCAGCAGTGGCACCATACCGCGCAGGTAGAGATTGCGCTCGTGATAGCGCAGCAGCTGTCCCACGGCACGGCGTGACAACAGACGGAAGTCGGCACTGTTGTATATCGTCTTTACGCCAAGTCCCTGCATCAGTTTGTAGAAAGCTTTTGCAGTAGTGCGTTTGCCTAATGTGTCTGTTTTGCGTGATGCCCTCACACCATAAACGATGTCGTTTCCGTCAAGATACATGCGCACCATGTCCGCTATGCGCTGCTCGTCGTCCTGCAGGTCGGCATCTATGCACACCATCATGTCAACGGTTTCGTCGGCATGTGCAGTGGCATAACCAGCCATGAGTGCATTCTGGTGTCCTACATTTGCTGCAAGGCTGACCCCACGCACATGACTGTCGGCCATGCTGAGTGAACATATTATATCCCATGTAGAGTCAGTGCTGCCGTCATTTACCATCAGCAGGTAACTGCCTTCGTCAACCAAGTGCTCCTGCGTCATTCTGGAAAGCAGGGCCAGAAGTTCACCCGCACTGTCGCGCAATATGCACTCCTCGTCATAGCAAGGAACTATGATTGCTAATTTCTTATGTTTTGTATCTTTCATGTCAAACACTTTTATAGCGGAGTTTTACTGATTATTTCATGATAGAGAATAAATATCTGCTCGACATACCTTTGAACAGGGATTTTTTTACTATTTTTTTATTACATGGTCGTTCGCCTGTTTCGATACATGACACAGCTGTGTTGCCTGTCCATCCATGAAGGCAAAGCATGTCAGTGCGGTGAGCACCAGCAATGGCCGCTCACGCCAATAAACAAGCAGCAGACACAGGAATACTACGAATTCTAATTCATATATCAGTATGTTGAGCAAAACGCCGCACATTATATTACCTATTGAGTTGTCAGCTATAGAAACACAATGCGTGACAATTGAAAATTGGCGCACGTCTCCGATTTGCGAGTGCAAAGTTATACAAAAAAATTCAGTCTATAAAACATTTTGGTCGTTTTTAGCAGTGAATTGGTCATTTTTTATGTCTTCTCATCTGATTTGAATTGGAAAAATTGGAGAAATAGGCAAATGTTGTTTTTATGAGTTTCCTGATGGTATTGTAAAAGCTATCAAGTATATGTGACTGAATTATGGCAGAATGAAAACAAATATAAAAAATAATTATCGAAAAATTTGGCTGTTTGAATATTTATTCGTAATTTTGCAGTCCTAAATGAATAAATATTCATGCAACCACTATCAAGAAATGATCGTCTTGCCGCTCTGCGACTTGTGATACTCAACAACGAGCTGAGTTCGCATGAAGAAGTGATGCAGGCGCTGGCGAGACAAAACATAGAGATAACACAGCCTACTGTGTCGCGCGACCTGCGTTACCTGCAGGTGGCGAAGGCCACAAACAGCAACGGCAAGCAGTATTACGTGCTGCCGAAGGAGGATGACTATCGCCGCCAGCACCGTCCGGAGCCAAAGAAAGACCTTCCGCTGGTGACTGGGTTCGAGTCGATACAGTTTTCGGGCAACATGGCGGTGATGCGCACGCGGCCGGGGTTTGCAAGCAGCATAGCGTCTAACATAGATGCGGCGGCGCTGCCCGACGTGTTGGGAACCATCGCCGGCGACGACACCATATTTATTGTAATACGTGAGGGGGCTTCACACCTTAATATAATGGATGAGCTGTCGGCGGTATTGCCGGATATGGTGATATAATAATTCATAACGCATAATTACTAAATTCATAATTCATAATTTCAGAATTGGCAAACATCAGAATACTTGTGGCAGACGCCACACATGAGAAGTACGTCGATGAGATACTCGACACCATACGCATAGCTGCCAAGAAGCGCGGCACAGGCATTGCCGAGCGCACACATGAGTATGTGGCAACGAAGATGAAGGAGGGCAAGGCTGTCATCGCTCTTGACGAGAATGACCGCTTCGCTGGTTTCAGCTACATTGAGACCTGGGGCAACAAGAGCTATGTCACCACGTCAGGACTCATAGTGCATCCCGACTTTCAGGGACTTGGCATTGCGAAGCGCATCAAGGACTACACCTTTACACTGGCACGCGTGCGCTGGCCGGAGGCAAAGATATTCTCTCTGACATCAGGCGACGCTGTGATGAAGATGAATACCGCACTGGGTTACGTGCCGGTATCATTCAACCAGCTTACTGACGACGAGGCTTTCTGGCGCGGTTGTCAGGGATGCGTGAACCATCCTATACTCGAGATGAAGCAACGTAAGTTCTGCATCTGCACCGGTATGCTCTATGACCCTAAGGATCACAAGGGTGAGCCTACGCCAGCCAACGTCTTCCACGACGTGATGAAGAGTCTTACGGAAAGAGGAATAGAGTTCTGATATTCAGGGCTCTCTTTCTCGTTATAACGTTATAACGAAATGGCGAAATAACGTGATAACGAAATATCGAAATAACGCTATAACGTAATATCGTGATATCGAAAAAAACAAAATAATATTATGAAGAAAAAAGTAGTAGTAGCTTTCAGTGGAGGTCTGGACACCTCTTACACAGTGATGAAACTTGCACAGGATGGTTATGAGGTATATGCCGCCTGCGCTAACACCGGTGGTTTCTCTGCCGAGCAGTTGAAGACCAACGAGGAGAATGCCTACAAGCTGGGCGCAGTGAAGTATGTCACTCTCGACGTGACACAGGAGTATTACGAGAAGTCGTTGAAGTACATGGTATATGGCAACGTACTGCGTAACAACTGCTATCCTATCTCTGTGTCTTCAGAGCGTATCTTCCAAGCTATCGCCATCGCACGCTACGCTAACGAGATAGGTGCTGATGCCATCGCTCACGGTTCTACCGGTGCCGGCAACGACCAGATACGTTTTGACATGACATTCCTCGTAATGGCTCCTGGTGTGGAGATCATCACTCTGACACGTGACGGCAACCTGTCTCGTCAGGAGGAGATAGACTACCTCAACGAGCATGGCTTCTACGCAGACTTCACAAAGCTGAAGTATTCTTACAACGTAGGTATATGGGGCACATCTATCTGCGGTGGCGAGATACTCGACTCTAAGAAGGGCCTGCCTGAGAGCGCATACCTGAAGCACCCAACCAAGGAAGGTCCTGAGACCTTGAAACTCGGTTTCGAGAAGGGCGAACTGGTATCTGTCAACGGAACAAAATATGACGACAAGATAAAGGCCATACAGGCTGTTGAGAAAATCGGTGCTGCTTACGGCATCGGTCGTGACTGCCACGTAGGCGACACCATCATCGGCATCAAGGGTCGCGTAGGCTTCGAGGCTGCCGCTCCTATGCTTATCATCGGTGCACACCGTTTCCTTGAGAAATACACTCTGTCTAAGTGGCAGCAGTACTGGAAGGACCAGGTGGCTAACTGGTATGGCATGTTCCTCCACGAGTCACAGTATCTGGAGCCGGTGATGGCTGACATCGAGGCTATGCTCACATCATCACAGCGCAACGTAACCGGTGTGGTAGAGCTTGAGCTCCGTCCTCTCTGCTTCCAGACTGTAGGCGTTGACTCACCTAACGACCTTGTGAAGAACAAGCTCGGTGAATACGGTGAGACTGCCAAGGCATGGACTTCAGAGGACGCCAAGGGCTTTATCAAGGTATCTTCTACCGCCCTCCGTGCGTACTATCTGGCACATCCGGGAGAGAGGTAACCCCCTCCCGGCCTCCCCAAGGGGGAGGAGTGCTTCCTGCAAAATGAACTTTGAACAAGTGCTCGATGGTGTAACATCCATCTCAAGGGGGAGGAGCACTTCCTGCAAAATGAACTTTGAACAAGTGCTCGATGGTGTAACATCCATCTCAAGGGGGAGGAGCACTTCCTGCAAAATGAGTTTCGAATACAAGTATAATTTTGCTTCACCCGATAGGTATCTGCTGTTAAAAGAGTTTGCGAAAAAGAACAAGCAATACTCTACAGATGCAGAAAGGCTTATATGGCAGTACATACGTGGCAATGGCCTCGGGGTTAAGTTTAACAGACAATATATAATAAGCGACTATATAGTTGACTTCGTCTGCTTAGAACGGAAACTAATTGTTGAGATAGATGGTGGTTACCATTCTGAATATGAACAGATACAAAAGGATGAACACCGCACGGAACATCTCAACAAGTTGGGTTTCAAGGTAGTAAGATACACCAACGAGGAGGTATTCGAAGACATTGAGAGAGTATTACTTAATATAAAAGAAGAACTATTGAAAATAGTATAAATGAATATGCAAGAACATATATCAACCCCTCCCTTGGGAGGGGATAAAAGGGGTGGGGTCAGTCTGGTCAAAGTCGGCATTCTCGGTGCCGCTGGCTACACTGGCGGTGAGCTTATACGATTGCTCATCAACCACCCGGAGGTGGAGATAGTGTTTGCAAACAGTGAGTCAAATGCCGGCAACAAGGTATATGACGTACACGAGGGACTCATGGGCGAGACAGAACTGGAGTTCACCAGCGAGATGCCTTTCGACAAGGTTGACGTAGTGTTCTTCTGCTTCGGTCATGGCAAGAGCGAGGCGTTCCTCAAGGAGCACAGCATCCCTGCCAACGTGAAGATAATAGACCTGGCACAGGACTTCCGCATCAAGGGCAACCACGACTATGTGTATGGACTGCCAGAGACACATCGCGAAGAGATAGCACAGTGCCAGCATCTAGCAAACCCAGGCTGCTTCGCCACCTGCATACAGCTCGGACTGCTGCCATTGGCAAAGGCAGGTCTGCTTACGCACGACATCGCTGTCAATGCCATCACTGGTTCTACAGGTGCCGGACAGAAGCCGGGAGCTACCACTCACTTCTCTTGGCGTAACAACAACTTCTCAGTATATAAGTTGTTTACCCATCAGCATCTGCATGAGATTACGCAGACACTCAACGAACTGCGTCCGGAGGCTACTCCACGTGTCGTTGACACTCTCGACGAAGGCTACGACAAAGACGGTATCACCGTTGACTTCATACCTTACCGTGGCGACTTCGCACGCGGCATCTTCTGCACAGAGGTAATCACTCTCGACTCTGCTAAGTCTGCAGAGGAGGTTGCGGCATTATACAAAGATTACTATAAGGATGCCGCCTTCACCCACTACAGCGACAAGGCTCTCGACCTGAAGCAGGTGGTGAACACCAACAAGGCTCTTGTGCATACAGAGGTATTCGGTCGCAAGGTCGTTGTCACATCTATGATAGACAACCTCCTCAAGGGTGCTGTAGGTCAGGCTGTGCAGAACATGAACATCATGTTTGGCTTGGACGAGACCGCCGGTCTGCGACTGAAGGCTAGCGCATTCTAACCCTCTCTCTGTCCTGACGGACATCTCCCCCCGAGTGGAGGAGAAGAAGATTACTAATTACTGATAAAAGAATTTTAATAAAAATAAACGAATTCCCCATATCGACTGAACATACCTCTACTCTCCCTCTCGGGGAGAGATGTCCGAAGGACAAAGAGGGGGTCGGGGGTCTTATATTTATGAAACTATTTGACGTATATCCACTCTTCGACGTCAACATCGTCAAGGGACAAGGCTGTAAGGTATGGGACGATAAAGGTCAGGAGTATCTTGACCTCTATGGCGGACATGCCGTTATCAGCATAGGCCACTGCCATCCTCACTACGTGGAGATGATGACAAGCCAGCTTAACAAGTTAGGGTTCTACTCTAACTCAGTAATAAACAAGTTGCAGGTGCAGGTTGCGGAGCGTCTGGGCAAGGCCAGCGGCTATGAGGATTACCAGTTCTTCCTCATCAACTCTGGTGCCGAGGCTAACGAGAACGCACTGAAGCTTGCTTCATTCACCAACGGTCGCACCCGCGTGCTGTCAGCACAGAAGGCGTTCCACGGTCGTACATCACTCGCTGTGGAGGTAACCAATAATCCTAAGATTATTGCACCTATCAACGATGGCGGTCACGTTACCTACCTGCCTATGAACGACCTCGCCGCATGGGAGGCTGAACTCAGCAAGGGCGATGTATGCGCCGTAATCCTTGAGTGCATACAGGGCGTCGGCGGCATACAGATGGCAACAGAGGAGTTTGCGCAAGGTCTCGCTGCTGCCTGCAAGAAGTATGGTACCATCCTTATCTGCGACGAGATACAGTGTGGCTATGGCCGCTCTGGCAAGTTCTTCGCCCACCAGTGGCTCGGCATCAAGCCTGACCTTATCACTGTGGCTAAGGGCATCGGTAATGGTTTCCCAATGGCTGGCGTATTGATATCACCTGACTTCAAGCCTGTATATGGACAGCTCGGCACCACCTTCGGCGGCAACCACCTCGCCTGCACCGCAGCACTGGCAGTACTCGACGTCATGGAGAAGGAGAACCTCGTGGAGAACGCACGCACAATTGGTGAGTATCTCATGAGCGAACTGAAGAAGCTGCAGGCATCACCAGAAGGCAAGCACATCACTGATGTGCGTGGTCGCGGACTGATGGTAGGTGTAGAGTTTGACATTCCACAGGCAGACGTACGTAAGCCTCTCGTCTATGACCAACACTGCTTCACCGGTTGCGCTGGCACCAACCTCCTACGTCTGCTTCCACCTCTCTGCCTTACCAAGGAGAACGTGGATGACTTCATCGGCAGACTGAAAGCTATTCTGAAGACTATCAAGTAAAGAAAAGGATATTCTGAAAACATCATAAAAAGCGATGCTATGTGCCTCATGCCATAGCATCGCTTTTTTTTATTGTATCTTCAAATAAACTAAAAACAACGAGTGTATATATTATCTTTTGCTTTGTTAAATACGGTCTATTACACATTCAAATAACAATATTTTGTGAAGTATATTTAATAAAATATCGTTAAAAAAGCATTTTATGAAGTATATTTAATAAAAAAGTATTACCTTTGCATTGTGTAATGCTATTATTACGTTTTGTTTTCAGAAATACACTTAATTTGCTTGGATTATGGAAATTATAGCAAGACGGACATATTTAGATGCAATCAACCAATGGTTAGGAAAAAATCTAATCATAGTACTTACAGGACAGAGGCGAGTAGGTAAGAGCTGCATATTGAAACTATTAGCAGAGAACTGTCGTCAAAGTGGCAATGTAATATACATAGACAAGGAGAAGCATCAGTTTGAAGACATACAGGACTATCGTGACCTTAACGCATACATTGATGAACGTATAGTGAATGGACAGACGAACTATATTATTATTGATGAAGTGCAAACAATCACCGAGTTTGAGAAAACGCTGAGAAGTTTCTACTCGGAAGATAATGTAGAGGTGATAGTCAGCGGAAGTAATGCCAAGATGCTGAGTAGCGAACTTACCACAGTTATAGCCGGGAGGTATAAGGAGATATACGTGCAACCACTGAGCTATACGGAGTTTATGACGTTTCATAATCTTCCCGATGATGAAACCACGCTTATGTTGTACATAGAATATGGAGGGATGCCAGGACTTGCCACAATCGGGCTGGACAAGAACTTTAGCACGGAATATCTATCTGACATATACCATACTACTTTGCTGAAGGATGTAGTGATGCGCAATGAAATAAGAAACGTCACATTCATGGACCGCCTTGTGACATTCATGGCAGACAACGAGGGTAAGATAATCTCCGCCAACAGCATCAGCAAATATCTGAAGGCGAAAGGTCATTCACTATCCCCTTCTATTATAATAAACTACCAGAAGATGCTTGCCGATGCATATATTATACATCAGGTAAACCGTTATGACATTCATGGTAAGCGTATCTTCGAGAGCAATGAGAAATATTACTTTGAAGACCACGGAATAAGAAACGCCATAGTAGGTGGGAGACGTGACGCGGATATAGAGAAAATAATCGAGAACATAGTGTATCAACACCTGATACGTTCTGGATACACCGTCTATGTAGGTTTGCTGCAAGCCGGAGAAATAGATTTCGTATGCAGTAAGCCAAGTGGCGAGCGAGTCTATATACAGGTGTCTTACATAATAGCCGACGAGCAGACACGAGAGCGCGAATTTGGGAATCTACGCAAGATTAATGACAACTACCCAAAATACGTAATATCAATGACTCCGCTTGTAAGTCGCAACGATGACAATGGAATCACTCACCTACACTTGAGGAATTTCCTCGTAGAAGGCTTGTAATGCATTTTTAATAATAAAACACAAAAGGCAATTATTATCTTTGATTAACAACCTAAGCACATGAAGAATATAACAACAATACTTCTGCTTTCCGTCTCCGTAGTATTATGTATGGTTATGGCAGCATGTCAATCCCAACCTGACAACAAAACATACCCAGTGATTGCTACGTTAGATTCGCCACTACCTGCAGACACTGCGCCACAGAAGGTACACACTGCCATCAATAAATGCAGTATGGACTGTTTTGAACGTATCATGTATGATGAACCGAATGACATCAGCGTATGGAGTCTTTTGCGCTGCGGCCCAGACGTGTCGTCAGATGGCTATGGCATAATCATACAGGACAAGGAGAGGAAAACCTATTTCCCCGACATACGCCATGGCCGGAACCCTTTAGCTGAATATGAAGTCATAGGAGGTAGTATAGATCTAACCTGCGGAGCTATAGAGGGGACAGGCGTTTTAACTGAGCGTTATTATACTTTTGGATGTCGCGATGATACAATATATTATTTGGCTTACAGCATTGACCCATACGAGGTACAGCAGGCATTATGCAAGCAAGTAAGTTACAGCATAAACGGCAATCAAATTACGCTTTATTACAAGAATAACAAGCTTTACACACATACAAACAATGTAAAATACGAGGATAACTATGACGCAGACTCTCTTATTTGGATAGGCGAGCAAATGCGATATCTGATAAGCGACGGCTTTCCGATATTACTCGTAACACCAGGTTTGAAATTCCCAGGCAGCAACGTTTTGACATACGATGATATGCCAACGCTTGCAGTAGAACTTCTCACAGACAACACTCCGAGATTCATGATTGACAAAATCAAGGTCCTCAGAGGTTGGAATTACGAGGGATATTACCTTGATGAGGACAATAACGAGCAGAATCTACACATTACGTTCAATCGCACTACTGGCCATTATGACATTCAGGTAGGTATTTCCCATCTAACCACTCTCGTTGAGGGCGTAGGCGAAATGCATGATGACGGTATGCTTTTCACAGCAACCGACACCCAAAATAATCCAATAGAAGGACTCATCACTCTGCATAACGACACCGCAAAAGTCTGTTTTACAAAATCAACATGGCCATCGATTCATAAAGGAACATCATTTCGCTATACTCGCCAGAAATAAGAAACTATAGCAACGTGTATTACAAGCTCATGGATGGTTGTCTCGTAAATAATATTTTATGAAGTATTTTTAATAATAAAACATTATATTTGCATAAAAATATAAATATTATGAAAAAAGTATTGTTCACACTATTATGCGTGCTGGGACTCGCCAGCTGCGCACAGGCACAGAAACAGAATGAGGTCAAGAATAGCAAGACCTTAGTTACTTACTTCTCTGCTACGGGCACCACGAAAGCGGTGGCGGAAAAGATGGCGAAAGCTGGCGGCGCAGACTTGTTTGAGATAGAGCCTGCACAGAAATATACCGACGCTGACCTGGACTGGCGCAACAAACAGAGCCGTTCATCGGTTGAGATGAAAGACAAGAGTTCGCGTCCTGCCCTGAAACAGAAGTGCAGCAACATCTCGCAGTACGACGTAGTCTATATCGGTTTCCCTATATGGTGGAACACCGCACCTACAATCATCAACACCTTTATTGAGAACCATGACCTTAAAGGCAAGACGGTGATATTCTTCGCCACGTCAGGCGGCAACGACATCACTGGTGCAGAGAAGAACTTCCGCGCTGCATATCCAGAACTGAACTGGCAAAAGGGTCGTCTGCTCAACTCTCCGTCAGACAAGGAAATTAAGGAGTTCATGAAATAATCATGAATATAGAGTAAGATAAAGAACCTACTTATACATAATATATGCAGACAGCACGGAAGAATTATTCTTCCGTGCTGTTTGTTATTGTGCATGGGAACCAACGTGTGTCTATGGCTATTGGCGAGGCAGGCACGGACGTTATGATGTCTGTGGTTTCTTCTTTCGCCCCGTAGCCTATCACGCGGCAGAACTTTCCGGTCTTGTCATCGGCTGACTGCATAACGTAATAGCTCACCAGTCCTTCGGTCAGCACAGCATATATCTTGTTGCCCAGGGCGTCGTGCGTCAGTGCCACCACATCCGTCTGCTTCCACGGCTTTCCCGCTACTGGCTTCGGGTGATAGAGTGCGTCAATGCCATACAAGTCGTTGTTTGCCGCCACCACTGTGTTGTCACCCTTGAACGTGGAGAATATGCAGTATCTGTTGCCATATCCGTAAGTGCCCTCGTCAGTTTTTCTAAGCACCAGCACAGGTGTACCGTCAGCGGACATGTTTAATATGGTGTAACTATTGAAACCTTGTTCTGATGCCTTCGCCGGCATGCTGTTTCCGAACCACTTGAACGTAAAGTCTTCTATGTTAATCTGCGAGCGCAACAGCATCATCCCATTCCATTTATGTACATGGGTTATTGTTGGCATCGAGCCGATATACTCATAGAGCAAGAAATCAGTACCCTTCCGTGGCAGTGACCATGACAGTTCTCCTCCAGCTATGGCGCGCTTGCGATACTCTTCTGTCTGCACGTCGAGGAAGGCATCTACCGGACTTTCCTCTGGTGTCAGCGTCTCTGTGTCGGGGTTATAGTCATACCAGCACAATACATGCTGCGGCATGGTATGCTGTTCATACAGGCTTACGGCAAAGAAGCGGTGTCCGTCTTTCTTCCTCCACAGGCACGCCTGCACCTGGTCGCAGTCGGTGTCAGATGAAAGGTCGGCATATCCCTGTTTGCGGTCCACCAACACACTCCATTCTTCGGCATCCTGATACTGTTCGCCGTCGGGTGTCTGTGTGCCGTGTTTGATGACCTTGCCCACGCTCCATGTAGGCATGGCTCCTTGAAAAGCCTTCAGCAGTGTCATGATGCTCGGAGCCTTGCTGCCTCCCTTTACCTTAATCTCACGTTTGCGCCATTGTGCGTTGATGTCGCTGTTTCCAACATAGTTTTCCTCTGCCATAGCGGTCATAGTGCAAAGCACAAGCGCAGCAAGGCAAAATGTTCTCGTCAATATCGTTCTCATGTTATGGGGAGTTATGAGTTAAGAGTTATGAATTAAGAATTAAGAATTATGAATTATGAATTATGAATTACCTCTGTATTTCTGCAAAGTTAAACATTTTTTTTGTTATATGCAAATTATGGCAAGATTGTTCTTTTGTTTTGGCGGTTTAAGGAAAAAGATGTACCTTTGCATTGCAGTTAATATAACGTTGAAACGACCATGAACATTGAGCAGATAAGAGACTATGCGCTGTCACTGTACGGCGTAACTGAAGACCAGCCGTTTGGCGACGACATCATCACCTTCCGTCTGGAGGGCAAGATATTCGTATGCCTGTGGCTGGGTGGAGGTGAGCATGACATGAAGGACTCTGCCCCGCGGTTTGCCCTGAAACTGACGCCGGAGCGTAATGAGGAACTGCGCGAGCGCTATTCTACAATAACCCCGGCTTGGCATTGGAACAAGAAACACTGGAGCGACGTTTATTACGAACTTATGGACGACAGCCTCGTATATGACCTGATAAAGGAGTCATACACCCTCGTGGCGTCTAAGCTTCCCAAGGCAGTAAGGCAGAAGTATGTATGATATGTGAAGAAGATATAGATAAAAAGCCCCGGCTTGCAATTTGCAGGTCGGGGCTTTTACTTGCGGTTATTTTTTCCGTGCTCTGAAATATAGCATGGCTCCTTCTATGTGAAAGTCGATGATGTTGTAATAAGGCTGCAGGCGACGACGTACGTCGGCTGCTGTGTCGAATGGTGGCGTAAACCATCCCATACGGGTCATCACTGTCTTGGCTAACCAGTCGGCAACCTTCTGTTCTCCGGCAATGTAGAAACAAGCCAGTAACTCTCCGCCAGGTTTCAATGTGCGAAGAATCTCCGCATAGGCCTTCTCCTTGTCAGGAAAAACATGCAGGCCGTTCATACATAGTACGAAGTCGAATGCATCGTTCTCGAAAGGCAATGCTCCTACATCGCCCTGCATGGTTTTTACATTTGTAATACCTGCATCCTGCAACCTCTGCTCAGCCCTTTCCAACATATCCGTACTATAATCCAGGCAAGTGATGTCTGCCTTCGTCATCTGTTTGTATTTAGCAGCGGTAAAGACGGCTGTGCCTACAGGTACATCGAGCAAATTTCCTGTGAAATCATCAGGAATCCATGCCAAGACCCTGCGAGCTATATCATTGTCATCTACGCCGCCCCAGAGCAGTTTGAAATACAGACGGCTCCACCATTTGCCTTGAGTGATT